>Ga0114932_10000859_pt1 | contig 35887 bp, 32 predicted proteins | sample 2SBtaG_2_FD_87286 | JGI IMG/M metagenome (GOLD analysis project Ga0114932, IMG submission 87286) | Deep subsurface microbial communities from Kolumbo volcano to uncover new lineages of life (NeLLi) - 2SBTROV12_ACTIVE470 metaG | ecosystem: Environmental > Aquatic > Marine > Volcanic ...
CTCAGGGCGGCGCGGCCCTGGAGCTCGGCGTCGGCACGGGGCGGCTCGCGATTCCCTTGGCTGCCCGAGGAGTGTCGGTGACCGGTGTCGACGCGTCGCCGTCCATGCTCGAGCGGCTCGCGGCCGCCGACCCCGCCCGCACCGTCACAGCGGTGCATGCCGACTTCGGCCAGGAGCTGCCGGAGGGCATCTTCGAGGTGGTCTTCGCGGCATACAACACCTTCTTCAACCTGCTGAGCGAGAACGAGCAGCTGGCCTGCCTCCAGCTGGTCGAGGCTCGGCTCTCCCTCACGGGCCATCTCGTGATCGAGGCGTTCGTCCCCCGGGTCGACGCGCCGGACCGTGGCGTCGAAGCGCGCCCAGCCGACAATGGCGCGGTCCTCAACGTCACAGCGAGAGACACGACGTCGCAGCTGGTTCGGGGCCAACAGATCGAGCTGTCGCCCACTGGAGTTCGACTCCGACCCTGGAGGGTCCGCTACCTCGCGCCCGACCAGCTGGATGGGCTCGCGAGCCGAGCCGGGCTGATGCGCGCCGCTCGCTGGTCGGACTGGTCGGGAACTCGGTTCGATGACACCAGCGCGCGCCACATCACGGTCTACGCTCCGCGTCGACGCTCCTCCGACAACAGGGCACGGCCTTGAAGATTCACGTCTCGATCGACCTTCCAGCGACTCCGGACGACGTCTGGGCCGAGGTGCGCAACATCGCAGGCCATGTCGAGTGGATGCGCGACGCCGAGTCGATCACCTTCACCGGAACGCGAACCGAGGGCGTGGGCACCACGTTCACCTGTCGCACTCGGGTCGGCCCTCTCGCGACCAACGACGAGATGGAGATCACGTCGTGGGAGCCGGCGCGCGAGATCGGTGTCGTGCACTCGGGTGTGGTGACCGGTGAGGGCCGCTTCGTTCTCGAACCGCTCGGGACGCCCTCGGGATCCGAGACTCGCTTCTCGTGGACGGAGACCCTTCGATTGCCGTGGTTTCTCGGGGGCCGCGTCGGTGAGGTGGCCGCGGGGCCGGTGCTCCGCCTGGTCTGGAGACGGAATCTTCGCGGGCTGCGAGCACGCATCCTCGAACTCCAGAGCGAGGTGCCCACCGCGGACGTCGGCAAGCTCATCGGCCTCGGGCGCGGCTCGGAGGTCCGTACCCACGGACCCGACCAGGTGATTCGACGCGGCGAACCCGGAAACGACCTCACCCACGAGGCCGGAGCCATGCAGTACGTCCGAAACGCCGGCTATCCAGCCCCGGCATTGATCGAACAACCCGACCCCGAAGCCATCGTGATGCAGCGCCTGCACGGGCCCACCATGCTCGAGGAGCTCACGGCTCGTCCGTGGAAGCTGATCGGCCACGCCAAGACGCTCGCCCGGCTCCACCATGAGCTCGGTCGGATCGAAGCTCCGGCCGGCTGGACCCAGGTCAGCGTCGGCAACTCGGTCGTTCATCTCGACCTGCATCCAGACAACGTGAAGATGACGCCGAACGGACCCATGGTGTTCGACTGGTCGAATGCCGCACGAGGCAGCGTGGCATTCGACGCAGCGTTGACCTACGTGATCCTGCGCACAGGCGACGCCGACACGAACGTCGCCGCCCGTGCCGTGATCGCCAGCCTGCGTCGACGGTTCGCCACCGCGTTCATGAAGGCCTTCGGCGAGGACGATGTTCTCCTCCACCTGCGAGAGGCTGCGGAGCTCCGGATGCTGAACCCGCATCTCACGGCCCTCGAACGCGAGCAGGCGTTCGCCCTCGCTCGGGGCGAACTCGACTGAGGGGCGTCAGGCCCGGCCATCGAGGCGCAGGGCATTCTGGATCACGCCCAGGTGCGAGTACGCCTGCGGGACGTTGCCGAGCGAGCGATCCTGACGAGGGTCGTACTCCTCGGCCAGCAGTCCGGTTGGCCCGATCAAGGTGAGGAGCTCTTCGAAGAGTTCAACCGCGTCCTCCCGTCGACCCACCAACTCATAGGCGTCGATGAGCCACGAGGTCATCAGGTGGAAGCCGCCCTCGCGACCCGGAAGGCCGTCGTCGCCGCGGTAACGCCAGACAGTGGGGCCCTCACGGAGCGCGTGTTCGACCGCTTCGACCGTGCTGGCCAGACGAGAGTCGCCAGGCGGCAGAAGTCCGCTCAGACCGACCGCGAGAACGCTCGCGTCGAGTTCGTCGCGCCCGTACGCCGCCGTGAAGGTCTGGAGATCCTCGCGCCAGCCGTTTTCGATCACGTCGTTGGCGATCTCGTCGCGGAGTGCCTCCCACCCCTCGGGAACCGAGTGGGTCATCATGCGCGCCAACGTCACCGCTCGATCGACCGTCTGCCAACACATCACACGCGAGTAGACGTGGTGCCGCGGAGCAGCGCGCAGTTCCCAGATCCCGTGATCGGGCTCCCGCCAGCGCTCCCGGACGGCATCGACGAGACCCGTGACGAGCTGCCAGTGGGCGGCGCTCACCGGAGCACCCCTCTCGGCGAGCTGCCACACCAGATCGGCAACCGGGCCAAAGACGTCCAGCTGAATCTGATGATCGGCTGCGTTGCCGACGCGAACCGGTCGACTGCCCGCGTATCCGGCGAGCTCACCGATCTCGGCCTCGGGCGGGAGGTGCCGGCCGGTCACGAGGTAGAGCGGACTGAGGTTCTGCGGTCCGCCTCGTTCCTCCACCACGCCTGTCACCCAGTCGAGAAAGGCCATCGCTTCGCGCTCGGCGCCGAGCTGAGCCAGCGCAGTCGCTGTGAGCGCGCCATCGCGAATCCAGCAGTACCGGTAGTCCCAGTTGCGGACTCCTCCGAGATGCTCAGGAAGACTCGTGGTCGCGGCCGCCACGATGGCTCCGGTCGGACCATGCACGAGCGACCGAAGGATGAGCGCGCTGCGCAGGACGTCGTCCCTGGCGATCGAGGGGAGGTCGAGGTCTTCGGCCCAGCCCGCCCAGTCACGGTGCGTGTCACGCCGCCGATCCTGCTCGGACCACGGGTCTGCGGCGAGGGATGCGGAGCCGCAACGCAGCTCCAACACCACCGGCCCTTCGCTCAGATCGACGGTTGCGCGTGCGGTGTGGTTCTCGCCGTCGTCGACGAGCGCCCACTCGACGGACGGTGAACGGAGCACGATGAGCTCTGTGGTGCCCGTGACCTCGAGACCGCTGTCGTGTTGTCGCAGGCGCGTCGCCACCCGGCCGAAGTCGAGCCGGGGCGCGAACTCGATCACCGCGGTGTCGGATCCCTCGATGACGCGGATCAGGTCCGTGCGGCCTGCGAGGTGGGTCGTGCGATCGCGGCTCGTGTCGAGGTAGTCGGTCACGCTCATGCGTGGCCATCGGCTCCGCAGCACGAGCGAGTCGCCCTCGTAGCCCTGTCCCAACGGGCGCGCCCCTGACACGGGCGCCACGGAGAAGTAGCCGGCGACCGGACCGCCCACCAGCTCCGCGAACATGGCCGAGGAGTCGATTCTCGGTACGCACAACCAGGTGACCCGGGCATCGGGCGATACGATCGCGGCTGTTCGCTGGTCCGACAGGATCGAGTGCGCTTCGATCGGGACGGCTCCGGACCCCTGGATCCACTCGCTTCGCCGTTCTGCGAGATCGGCGAGGATCCGCGTCACATCATCGGTGCTGTCCACCTGGTGCTCGGCGAGCGTCTCGCCGTCGCCGACCTTGATACCCACGTCGGGGCCACTGAGTGTGGCGAAGGCGTCTTCGTCTGTGCGGTCGTCGCCGATGAAGATCACCGCGCTGGCTCCCACCTGGGAGCGGATGATCTCGAGGGCCCGCCCCTTGTTGGTGTCGACGACCGAGAGCTCGACGACCTCGTGGCCGTGACGGACCCGCACGCCGTCGTGGGTCGCGGCGAGCTCGGCCACGCGATCGATCGCGACGGACGCTCCGTCGGTCTCGAAACGACGCACGTGGAACGCCAGCCCGGCCGGCTTGGGCTCGACATAGGCGCCGGGATAGTCCCCGGCGATGACGTGGACCCCGGCCATGATCTGGTCGAGAACGGCCCGGCGCTCCGCGTCGAGCCCGCGGACGAAGTCGACATCGAACTCCCCGCCGTGGCTGCCGACCAGCCGGATCTCCTCGGGGAGGCGGCTCAGGGTCGCCAGGTCGCGCAGCGCGCGTCCAGAGATCACCGCGACGGAGGTCTGCGGCAGCTCTGCGAGTGCGCGGATGGCAACCACGGTCTCGCGTCGAGGAAAGGCCTTGGCCGGGTCGTCGACCAGGGGCGCGAGCGTGCCGTCGTAGTCACAGGCCACCAGAAGCCGCGGAACCCGGGCCAGGTGTTCGAGACGGGAGTTCACATCCATGGCGTGACCGGAGGGGACGACGGCGACCATCTTGTTCCGATCGGACGACACGGGACGAGCTGTGAGGGTTCGAGGGTCCCCGCTGAGCTCACGACAGCGACCCGTCGGCTCGGCGCAACAGCTCGTCGACAGCGGCGTACGGATCGATCTCGCGTGTTGCGAGACGGCCACGGAGCTCGACGTTCACCGGCGTGTCCGCGAGTACCGCGACCCGCGCCTCGATGCTCCGGTGCAGGATCTCGGCGAACTCGACCTCGACGCGCTGTCGGCGACGCTCCTCGAGCTCGCCCGACTCGGCGAGATGTTCGCGATGCGCGAGCACGTGATCCCAGAGCTCTTCGACACCGGTTCCGTCCACGCCGACCGTGGGAACGATCGGCGGATACCACGACCCCAATGTCGACAATTCGAGCATCTGCTGGATGTCGCGGCGAGTGTCATCGGCTCCGGGACGATCGGCCTTGTTGATGACGAAGATGTCGGCGATCTCCATCAGGCCCGCCTTGTTGGCCTGGACCGCGTCACCCCATCTGGGGTTCACGACCACCACGGTGGTGTCAGCTGCGCCCGCGATCTCCACCTCCACTTGACCGACACCGACCGTCTCGATGACGACCCACGGCCACCCCAGCGCGTCGAGAACCCGCACCGCCTGCGGTGTGGCGAGGCTCAGCCCGCCGAGGTGCCCGCGAGTGGCCATCGACCGGATGTACACGCCGTCGTCGGTCACATGGTCCTGCATGCGAACCCGGTCGCCGAGGATCGCTCCACCGGTGAACGGGGAGGAGGGGTCCACCGCCAGCATGGCCAAGCGCTGATCACGTCCACGGACCACGTCCATCAACGCGGAGTTGAGGGTCGACTTGCCGGCACCGGGCGCACCCGTGATGCCCACGGTGTGGGCCTGTCCGGCTTCGGCGAAGGTGAGGGCGCCGAGCTCTCGGGCTGGGTCGCCACCGCGTTCGACCATCGACATCACGCGGGCGAGCGCGAGTCGATGACCGCTTCGGGCATGCTCGAGCAGGGCGGCAGGATCTCGGGGAAGAGGATTCGGACGGGCGTTCATGAAAGGGTCGCCGGAGGGGGAACCAGCGGTCAGGACCGGCTGACTGGCGCACCGATCGCGGCGAGCTTACCGGCCAGGTCCTCATAGCCCCGATCGATGTGCTCGGCGCCCGAGATTTCGGTGGTCCCCGTCGCGCCGAGACCCGCGATCACCAGCGCCGCGCCGGCCCGAATGTCGTGGGCCCGCACCGGAGCACCGGACAGACGCACCTGCCCCCTCACCACTGCGTGGTGACCGTCGGTGCGGATATCGGCTCCCATGCGCCGTAGCTCGTCGATGTAGCGGAACCGGCCCGTGAAGATGTTCTCGGTCACGATTCCGACACCGTCGGAGTACGACAGCGCAGCAACCAAGAACGGTTTGTAGTCGGTGGCAAGCCCTGGATACGGAAGCGTCGACACATCCGCAGAGCGCAGCCGCCGCGGCACGGCGGCCCACAGCCCGTCGGCGTCTGGCGAGATGCGCATGCCCATGTCGCCGAACTTCTGGACGGGCATGTCCATGTGATCGGGCCGCGCGCCGCGCAAGGTGAGCTCGCCGCCGCACACTGCAAGCGCCGACAGGAACGTCGCCGCCTCGATCCGGTCTGCGATCACGGTGTGTTCGACGGGTGCGAGTTCCTCCGCCCCCTCGATCGTGATGCGAGAGCTTCCCGCCCCGAGCACTTGGGCGCCCATGCGGTTGAGGAACGCCGCCAGGTCCGCGATCTCGGGTTCGCGCGCTGCGTTCTCGATGACCGTGGTTCCCTTTGCGAGGACCGACGCCATCATGAGGTTCTCGGTCGCGCCCACCGACGGAAACTCCAGGAGGACGTCGGCGCCGCGCAATAGGTCGGCTCTGGCCTCGATGTTGCCGTGCTCGTGCTCGAACACCGCGCCGAGTTGCTCCAGGGATGCGAGATGCATGTCGATCGGCCGGGGCCCGAAGTCGTCGCCCCCGGGCAGGGCCACCCGAGCCCGTCCGAAACGGGCGAGCAGCGGGCCGAGTACGACAATGGACGCGCGCATCCGCTCGACGAGTTCGTAGGGAGCCTCGGGACGCAACTCGGCCGGGACGTCGAGGTCGAGCCGGTCGCCATCTCGCCGCACGCCGACCCCCATCGCCGTGAGCAGTTCGGACATGATTGACACATCGATGATGTCCGGCACGTTGTGGAGCGTGCTCCTCCCCTCGGCGAGGAGTGAGGCGGCCATCAGCTTGAGGACGCTGTTCTTGGCTCCGCCGAGCCGAACCTCGCCGGCCAGGGGCCCGCTCTCTTGGACAACGAAACGCTCCACCCAACCAGTATGTTCGCTTGCCGTGACCGACAGCACGTCGACATGACGACCCGAGGTGTGCTGTGACGAGGCTGGTGGTCCAACACGAGACCGACGACGTCGGGCTGGCCGACCTCCGCGCGCCGCGAAACGACGTCGTATCCGAACGCTCCAGCGGACCCGATGCATTCGAGCTGGCCGATGGACCCTTCCGCCGCTACCGCCGCGAGTTGGCCGTCTCGTCGAGCGGCGAGCGGCACACGGTCACCGAGACCATCGACTACAGGCTGGGCGTCCCCTACTTCGGATGGCTCCTGTGGTTCCCCGTTCGCCATGCGGTCCGGGGTCACCGTCCAGGGGATGGAACTCAGCCGATCTGGGCCCCACCGCAGCGTCTCGACCCGCGGTCGGCGGCGATCATGGGGACCCTCGCCATCTGCGTTGTCCTGAGCGGCTTCCTCGGCAACGCACCCGCCGAGACCCACACCTACGCGGCGGACGAATTCGGCGTCGACCAGCTCAGCCAAGGCCTTCTCGGGGCGGTCGTTCGGGTCGGCACGATCATCGCGGTCGGTGCGTCGATCATCGCCGATCGCCACGGCAGGCGGAAGGTGCTGGGTGCCGCGATGGTCGTCGGGATCGTCGGATCGATCCTGGCCGCCTTCAGCCCCAACATCATCGTGCTCACCGTGATCCTCGTGGTGACCCGCACCGCCAACGCAGCGCTCGGCGCGATGGTGACGATCATGGCGATGGAGGAGATGCCCGCAGGCAGCCGTGCCTGGGCGCTCTCGGTTCTGGGAATGAGCGCCGCGCTCGGAGCCGGGACCGTGGTGTGGGCTCAACCGATCGCCGGCTTGGCCACCTGGACGTGGAGGATCATTTACCTGATCCCCGTACTCATGATTCCCTTCGTCATCGGCATCATGCGACGCCTGCCCGAGAGCCGACGCTTCGAGCAACGCAGCACCGCCGTCCGGCTCGGCACCTACTGGAAGAGGATCCTGCTCCTCGGGTCTGTGTTCTTCCTGATCGGGATGTTCCTGTCGCCGATCGATTGGTTCCGCAACGAGTATCTCCGCGACGAGCACGGCTTCTCCGCGAGCCGCATTTCCCTGTTCGTCATCGCGACAGCCACCCCCGGTGGCCTCGGTCTCTATTTCGCAGGGCGCATCGCCGACGTTCGCGGCCGGCGCGTGGTGATCGCGACAGCCGTCACCGTTGGGCTCGGCAGCATCGTCCTGTTCTACAACTCTGCGGGTCCCATCCTGTGGGCCCTGGCGCTCTGCGCCACCGTCGTGTCGAGCGGGTTGCTCCCCGCCCTCGGGGTGTTCCGAGGCGAGATGTTCCCCACGGCCGTCAGGGCCAGAGCCGCGAGTATCGCCGGCGTCATCGGCGTGATCGGCGGCTCCCTCGGCATCTTGGTCGCGGGCTGGCTGCGCGTTGAATGGGGAACCTTCGGCCCCGTCATCGTCCTCTTGTGGGCGGGACCGATCCTTGCAGCGCTGATCGTGTGGTTCAGGTTCCGTGAGGGCGCGCGTCGCGAGCTCGAGGAACTCAATCCAGAGGACCCCTCCCCCGCCCTCGGCTGAACTCGATCAGCCGAGGCTGTTGGTCCAGTTGACCACGGTGTCGACGATCTCGGCGCGCTGGGCTGCGTTCTTGGGATCGTGCCGGCCGCCCTCGAGAAACAGTGTGGTCACGGGACCCGCGATCGCGCCGACCTGCTCTGCGAACTCCTCAGGCGAGCCGAACGGGTCGTTGTTCCCTGACACGAACAGACACGGCACGTCGATGTCACCGAAGTGATCGACCCGGAGCGTGTCGGGCTTGCCCGGCGGGTGCAGCGGATAGCTCAGGAGAACGAGCCCGGCGATCTCGAGGCCTTCGGCCGCCGCCATGGTGCACATACGTCCACCCATCGACCGCCCACCGAGCACCATGTCCCACACCTCGACGCCCAGCTCGTCCGCGATGGCCGGCAGGTCCTCGTTGAGCTCCGCGATGAGCTTTGGGGCGCGCGGCGGGGCCTTCTTTCCGGCTCGCCGATACGCGAAGTCGTGGCGGCGAACCGGAAACGGTGCCAGGGCCTGCTCGAGCTCCACGAGCGTTTGATGGTCGGACGAGCCGCCCGCTCCCGGTGTGAGCAACATCGCTTTCGGCTTTCGCATCTGACCTCCTGGCGGCAGGATAGGAGCGCACTCAGCACGAGGGGGACAGACGATGGCCAGCGGCGATGGGGTTGTGTTGACCGAGGTGGCCGATCGCATCGGCACCATCACGCTCAATCGGCCCGAAGCGCGCAACGCTCTCAACAGCGAAGTGCTGGGTGCTCTAGCAGATGCGATCAGGGCCCTCGACGCCGACGACTCGGTGGACGTGCTCGTCCTCACAGGAACCGACCCTGCGTTCTGCGCCGGCCTCGACCTGCGCGAGCTCGGCGACGGCGGCCGCAATCTGGGTGGGGGCGGCGACGCCGATCAACGAGGACCGTTCCCGGAGCGCACCAAGCCGCTGATCGGCGCCATCAATGGCGTCGCGGTCACCGGCGGTTTCGAGTTGGCGCTGTGCTGCGACTTCCTGATCGCCTCCGAGAACGCCCGGTTCGCCGATACCCACGCCAGGGTCGGCGTGATGCCGGGCTGGGGCTTGAGCGTGCTGCTTCCCCAAGCGGTCGGCGTCCGCAGAGCGCGCGAGCTGAGCCTCACCGGCAACTACCTCGACGCCCAGACGGCTGCTGATTGGGGCCTCGTGAACCGCGTCGTCCCCCACGCTGAGCTGATGCCCACGGTTCGGGCCCTGGCGGCCGACATCATCGGCAACGACCAGCCCGGCGTCCGCCAGATCCTCCGGACCTACGACCGCACAGCCGCCGCGTCGGTGGACGACGGGTGGAAGATCGAGCGGGAGATGGGGCGAGCGTGGTTGAAGGACAGCGGATTCACGCCTCAGCGGGTCGCCGACCGTCGCGCCGCGATTCAATCGCGAGGTCGCTCGCAGGCTCGCTGACCGCCCGGAAATCGGTCTGCTCTCGAGGGATTGCGCGGCGAGGGTCAGCCGAGGCGCTGGTCGAGGCGCGCGACCACCTCGTTGGCGATCTCGAGGCTGGCGGTCGCGGCGGGGCTCGGTGCGTTGAGAATGTGCACGCTCGCCGGCGTGTTGGTGATGGCGAAGTCGTCGAGCAGCTCGCCGTCGGCGTCCATGGCCTGCGCTCGAACACCCGCCGGCGATCGTTCGAGATCGGAGCCCTCCAGCTCTGGTACGAGCCGTTGGAGGGCACGAACGAACGCCCGCTTGTTGAGCGAACGCCACACCTCCCCCGCTCCGGTTCTCCAGTACCGGCGCGCGAGTTTCCACAGTCCTCGATTGGTGGCGTGCTCGCGCAGCTGTCGCCCGCTCACATCGCGCCAGCGATATCCCTCGCGATCGAGCGCCAGCACGGCGTTGGGACCGGCGTGAATGCTGCCGTCGATCATGCGGGTCAGGTGGACGCCGAGGAAGGGGAAGCTGGGATCGGGCACCGGGTAGATCAGCCCCTTCACGAGATGACGGCGGCCGGGCACCACCTCGTAGTACTCGCCGCGGAACGGAACGATCCGATTGCCCTCGGTGGCGTCCACCATGTCTGCGACCTGATCGCACCGCAGTCCGGCGCAATTCACGACGAGCGACGCGTCCACACCTCCGCTGGTCGCCTCGATCCGGGCGCCGCTCACCGCTTCGGTGAGCGAGGTCACCCTCGCGCCGTACTCGATGCGGCCGCCGCCAGCAGTGATGTCGGCAGCGAGCGCCTCGCAGACCTCGGTGTAGGAGACGATGCCGGTCGAGGGGACCCTGATCGCTTCGATCCCCGCACAGTGAGGTTCGATCTCGAGCAGGCGATCCCGGTCGATCAGCTCCGCGTCGACGCCGTTCTCCCCCGCTCGGGAAGCGAGGCCTCGAAGGCGGTCGAGCTCGTCCTCACGTGTGGCCACGATCACCTTGCCGCAGATCTCGTGCGCGATGCCCTTGTCCTCGCAGTACCGGACCATCTCACTGCGACCGCCGACGGCCATCTTCGCCTTGTAGGAGCCGGGCCGGTAGTAGATACCCGAGTGCAGGACACCGGAGTTGCGGCCGGTCTGGTGATGGGCCGGCCCGTTCTCGCCCTCCAGAATCACGACAGTGTGCTCGGGATGACGGTCGAGGTACCGCCGGGCCGTGGCCAGACCGATGATTCCCGCCCCGATCACCGCGAGATCCGCGTGCGCCGTGGCCACGTCAGGCGCCCCGCTTGGTCAGGAGGATCTGGCGAGCCGCAGAGAGCTCACGGATGCGGTCGCTCGCCGATACCACCTCACCGCCGTGGTCGGGATGCGCGGCGCGCAGCAGGCGGCGGAACTGGCGTTGCACCGACCGTCGATCCGACGCGTGTTCCTTCAGCTGCAAGATGTCGAGGGCCCAGGCTGTGGGGTCCATGTCCATCGTGCGCGCCCACGCCAGGTCGGGCGCCCGACCGGTGAGGTAGTTGACCAGATCGGGTGTGTTGCCGCCGCGCCAGTTGGTCGCGGAGCGCAGGAGCGTGAACAGCGAACGGCGCGTTGCCTGAGGCTCGACGGCCGCCCGGTAGAGGGCGCCGAGCAGCTGCGGCTCGGGGGTGTCGGCCGGTTCGAGATCGAACACCACCTCACGGTTGTCGGTGCCGACGAGGCGATGGGTCGTCGATGTCAGGCCGACCCGATCCTGCTGGAGTCGGTGACGAAGCCGGGGCTGCGGCATTCGCCCGCCGAACTCGAGGGCCGTCATCAGCTCCGCGAGGTCGGGCCTGAGGTCCGGGTCGAGCTGCTCGTTGTGGACGGCGACGATCGCGCCGAGCAAGAGGCCACCGAAACCGGGCGCCGGGTCCATCGGCAAACGACTGTCGCCCAGGGCGACGCGGCGCGTCGGAGCCACCGGCCGGGTGTGCCACACGTCGAACTCGGCCAGGATCATCAGCGCAAAGGTACCCACTCGGACAACGCTGAAACCGTATCAGCGAGCGCCGACAGGACGATGGTCGTGCCACCCGGCCGTCACCACCCCCGCCAGCACCGAAAGCTAGGGTCACCGATCATGGCTGAAAGCAGACAGGCCCCCGACCGCAACCTCTCGCTCGAGATCGTCCGGACCACCGAAGCCGCTGCCCTGGCGGCCGCCCGGTGGATGGGACGCGGAGACAAGGAGGGCGCAGACGGCGCAGCCGTCGACGCGATGCGCGTCATCCTCGAGTCGGTCCCGATGGACGGCATTGTCGTCATCGGGGAGGGCGAGAAGGACGAGGCGCCGATGCTCTACAACGGTGAGGCCATCGGCGATGGCAGCGGCGCCTCCACAGACATCGCGGTGGACCCGATCGACGGCACGACCCTCACCTCGCTCGGGCGCGGCAACGCCATCTCGGTCATCGCCGTCGCACCGCGCGGAACCATGTATGACCCCGGCCCGTGCGTCTACATGGAAAAGATCGCCGTGGGCCCAGCGTCGAGCGGTGTCATCGACATCAACAAGTCGCCGACCGACAACCTGTACGCGGTCGCCGAAGTTCTCGGGCGTGGCGTGCGCGACCTGACCGCTGTGATCCTCGACCGCGATCGCCACGCCGACCTGATCAGCGAGGTGCGCCAGACCGGCGCCCGTATCCGACTCATTCCCGATGGCGACGTCGCAGGCGCGATCGCGACCGCCGTGCCCGACGGCGCCGACATTCTCTTCGGTATCGGTGGCACCCCCGAGGGCGTCATCTCCGCCGCTGCGCTCAAATGCATGGGCGGGGAGATGCAGGGCAGGCTCTGGCCGCGCAACGACCGCGAGCGCAAGGCGGCCGTCGACGCCGGCTGTGACCTCGAGGCCGTTCTCACGATCGACGACCTCGTGCGCTCCGACGATTGTTTCTTCGCCGCCACCGGAATCACCGATGGCGAGCTGCTCAAGGGCGTCCACTTCGGTAAGAACGGTGCGGTGACCGATTCGCTCGTGATGCGCTCCAAGACCGGAACCGTCCGCCGAGTCGAGGCCACGCACCAACTCGACAAGCTGAGCGCCTTCGCCTCCGTCGACTTCTCCTGATTTGGTGCCTGGCACCTAACATTACGATTCGTAACACGAAGTGCCAGGCACCTGTCGCAGGTAGGCTCAGCCGACATGTCTGCAGCGCTGGAAGACGGTCTCGAGCAGCAGCTCGATTTCGACAAGGTCGCCAAGATCGGACGGGACGGCCACCAGGTGGTTCCTGTGGTGCTCCAGGAGGCCGACAGCGGCGAGGTGCTGTTCATCGGGTACGCCAACGAGGAGGCGTTCCTCCTGACGCTCGAACGTCAGAGCGCCGTGTTGTACTCCACGTCACGCAATGAGATCTGGCACAAGGGCGCCACATCGGGCGACACGCTGTCCCTGGTCGACGTGCGAGTGAACTGCGAACAGAACAGCCTGCTCTACCGCGTCCGCCGCGACGGCGCAGGCGCCTGCCACACCAAGGACGACGCAGGCAACACCCGCACCGGCTGCTACTACCGCGTCGTCACCACCGCCGACACCCTCGAGTTCACCTGACCAAAGTTGAGCAACTCGGTGTCAGGCACCAACGTTGCTCAACTTCACTGACTTGTCGCCGCAATCCTCACTGGTCCGCGGACTGCCACGGCCCGCCCCACCAGCTGTACCGACGTCGAAGGGGGTGGAGGCGAGCCACACGGTGGGCGGGGGACGGGGGCTACGAGCGAGCCTTCTGAGACGAGCGAGCGCAGCGAGTGAGCGGCGGGTGGGGCCGTGGCAATCCGCAGAGGAGGGAGCGAAGCGACCAACGATTGCGGCGAGACGCAGTCGCGAGCGAGTGGCCGGCGGGGACCGACCGCCCCCACGCGGAAGGTGGACTACGCAGCCTCGGCGACAGCGATCCGCACTTCGGCCCACTTGACGGCCTGGGCAGCGGCTTCGTCGTTCTCATCTGCGGCCACGGCGGCCTGAGCGGCTTCGAGGTCGGCGCGCGCGTCGGCGACGTCGATCTGGTCGGCGGTCATTGCCTGGTCGGACAGCAGCGTCACGACGCTGTTGCTGACCTCCACGAAGCCGCCGGCCGCGGCGAGGCTGATCACGCCCTCGGGCGTCCAGATCTGCACCTGGCCGACGTCGAGCGCTCCGATGAATGCGGCATGCCCTTCGAGGAAGGCGATCTCGCCCTCGGTCGTGCGGGTGACCACCTGGGTGGCCTCACCGCTGAACATGACCGCCTCGGGCGACACGAGTTCGACCTGCATGTTGTCCTCCAGGCTCTTCGCCGTCTCAGTCCTGCTCGAGCTCGCGAGCCTTGGCCATCGCGGACTCGGCGCTACCGACGTTGAGGAAGGCCTGCTCGGGAAGGTCGTCGAGGTCGCCGTTGCAGAGCATCTCGAAGGACTCGATCGTCTCATCGATCGGAACGAAGATGCCCGGCAGACCGGTGAACACCTCGGCCACGAAGAACGGCTGGCTCAAGAAGCGCTGGATCTTGCGGGCCCGGTCGACGGTGATGCGGTCCTCTTCGGACAGCTCGTCGAGACCGAGAATGGCGATGATGTCCTGCAGCTCCTTGTAGCGCTGGAGGATCTCCTGCACCCGGCGGGCCACGTTGTAGTGACGGTCGCCGACGACCTCGGGCTGAAGGATCGTGGAGGTCGAGGCCAGCGGATCCACGGCCGGGTAGATGCCGAGCGAGGCAATCTGGCGGCTCAGCTCGGTGGTGGCGTCGAGGTGGGTGAAGGTGGTGAACGGCGCCGGGTCGGTGTAGTCGTCGGCGGGCACATACACGGCCTGCAGCGAAGTGATCGAGTGACCCGAGGTCGAGGTGATGCGCTCCTGCAGCTCGCCCATCTCATCGGCGAGGGTCGGCTGGTAGCCCACAGCGGAGGGCATCCGGCCGAGCAGGGTCGACACTTCGGAGCCGGCTTGCACGAAGCGGAAGATGTTGTCGACGAAGAGCAGCACCTCTTGGCCCTGCACATCGCGGAAGTACTCAGCCATGGTGAGCGCAGACAGTGCGACACGGAGGCGCACGCCTGGCGGCTCGTCCATCTGACCAAAGACCAGAGCGGTCTTCTCGAGCACGCCCGACTCTTCCATCTCGAGGTAGAGGTCGGTGCCCTCACGGGTGCGCTCGCCCACACCGGCGAAGACGGACACACCACCGTGCTGGGAGGCAACGCGGTTGATCATCTCGGTGATGAGCACGGTCTTGCCCACACCGGCACCACCGAACAGACCGATCTTGCCGCCCTCGACGTAGGGCTCGAGCAGGTCGATGACCTTGATCCCCGACTCGAACATCTGGGCCTTGGGCTCCAGGGTGTCGAAGTTGGGGGCGGGTCGGTGGATCTCCCACCTGTCGTCCGGCTCAGCAGTCTCGCCGTCGAGCGGCTCGCCGAGCACGTTGAAGATGTGACCGAGCACCGCGTCGCCGACCGGCACCCGAATTCCGTGACCGGTGTTCTTGACCGCCACCCCGCGGGTGAGGCCGTCCGTCGCCTTCATCGAGACGATGCGCACCCGGTTGTCACCGATCTGCTGCGCGATCTCGCCGGTGATGGTGACCTCCGCGCCGTCGAGCTCCACGGTCATCTCGACCGCGGTGTTGATCTCGGGGATCGCCCCCGTCGGGAACTCCGCGTCGATCACCGGGCCGGCAATGGCCACCACTCGGCCATCTTTGAGCTCGGTGTTGTCGTCGGTCATGGTCATTGATGATCTCCTGAAGGATCAGGCGTCGATGTGAACGTGCTAGCTGAAGAGGTCCGCTGTGCGGGCCTCGATGGTGTCCGAGAGCAGGTCGTCGGAGATGAGATCGCCGCCCTGGGCCAGGGCTTCGGAGCCACTGATGATCTCCATGATCTCGGTGGTGATGGAGTCCTGACGTGCCCGGTTCATGATCCGGGTCAGGGTGGTCTTGAGGTCTTCGGCGTTGTCGGTGGCGGCCTTCATCGCTCGCTGTCGGGCGGCGTGTTCGGAAGCCGAGGACTCGAGCATTGCGGCGAAGAGCCGGGCTTCGGCGTAGCGCGGGAGCAGGCGGGCGAGAATGCCGGCCGGCTCGGGCTCGTACTCATAGCCGCCGGAGGCACCGGCACCACCCGCGTCGCCGGCGTCATCGGTCTCGTCGCCGATCTCGCTGGTGTCGAGCGGCATGAAGGTGGCGTGTTGCACCTCTTGGCTGCCGACGCTGAGGAATTCGGTGTAGGCGAGGATGACCTTCTGCACCTCGCCGCTCTCGAAGAGCTCGGTGGCCGCCACAGCCAGGGTCCGTGCGTCCTCATAGGAAGGCTGATCGCTGTAGCCCTCGGTCGCGGTGGTGATGCGGAACCCGCGGAACCTGAAGTACGCCGCGGCCTTCTTGCCGCTCAGGATCAGCTCGTAGTCCTCGCCGCGTCCTTGGCCGGCGATGATCGCCCGCTCGACGCTGCGCAGAACGTTGCTGTTGTAGCCACCACACAGCCCACGGTCGGCCGTGATGACCACATAGGCCACCTTGCTGACGCTCTCGGGTTGCACCAAGAGTGGGTGATCGAGGGCAGCGCCGCCCGCCGCGAGGTTGGCGATGACCGCGGTCACCTTCTCGCTGTAGGGCTTGGCCGCCTGCACCCGCCCCATCGCCTTCACGATGCGGGACGCGGCGATGAGTTCCATGGCGCGGGTGATCTTCTTGGTGGCGTCGATCGACTTGATGCGCCGTCGAAGGATGCGTTCCTGACCACCTGCCACGTCGACTCAGCCCTCCGCTTCGGTGGCCGAACCGTCGGTGCTGGCCTGGAACTGCTCGCCGAACGCTTCGACCGCTGCTTTGACCGAGTCCTCGGCCATCGCTCCGGTGCTGCGAATCTCTTCCATCAGACCTTCGTGGCGGCCATGCATGAATTCGAGCAGCTCACGCTCGTACCGGATGACGTCGTCGACGGGGATCTCGTCGACGTAGCCGTTGGTGCCTGCGTAGATCACAACAACCTGGTCCTCGACGCGCATGGGGCTGTTGAGACCCTGCTTGAGGAGTTCGACCAAGCGATACCCGCGCCCGAGCTGGGCAGCGGACACCGCGTCGAGCTCGGAGCCGAAGGTGGCGAAGGCCTCGAGATCGCGGAACTGGGCCAGGTCGATCTTGAGCGTTCCTGCCACGCCCTTCATTGCCTTGGTCTGAGCTGCCGAGCCGACTCGAGACACCGAGATGCCCACGTCGACGGCAGGCCGCACACCTGACTTGAACAGGTCGTCCTGCAGGTAGATCTGACCATCGGTGATCGAGATCACGTTGGTCGGAATGTATGCCGAGACGTCGCCGGCCTTGGTCTCGATCACCGGCAAAGCGGTGAGCGAACCTGCGCCATTCTCGTCCGACAGCTTGGCCGCACGCTCGAGCAAGCGGCTGTGGAGGTAGAACACATCGCCCGGGTAGGCCTCACGCCCAGGCGGGCGGCGAAGCAGGAGCGACATCTGGCGGTAGGCCTCGGCCTGCTTGGACAGATCGTCGTACACGATGAGCGCGTGCTCGCCGTTCTCCATCCAGTGCTGGCCCATGGCGCAGCCGGCGTACGGCGCGAGGTATTTGAAGGGTGCCGAGTCAGCGGCGGGGGCCGACACGACGACCGTGTAGTCCATCGCGCCGCGCTCTTCGAGGGTGTTGACGACCTGGGCGACCGTCGAACCCTTCTGACCGATCGCGACGTAGATGCACTTCACGCCGAGACCCTGCTGGTTGAGGATCGTGTCGATCGCAACCGAGGTCTTGCCGGTCTTGCGGTCGCCGATGATGAGCTCTCGCTGGCCACGCCCGACGGGGGTCATCGAGTCGATGGCCTTGATGCCGGTCTGGAGCGGTTCGTGCACGGGCTTGCGGCCCATGATCCCCGGTGCCTGGATCTCCATACGCCGGTCGATGCCGCCCACGATCGGGCCCTTGCCGTCGATCGGCTCGCCGAGGGCGTTGACGACGCGTCCGAGCACGCCATCGCCAACCGGGACCGACAGGATCCGTCCGGTCGCCCGAACGGCCTGGCCCTCTTCGATGTTCTCCACGGAGCCGAGAACCACCGCGCCGATCGAGTCCTCATCGAGGTTCAACGCCAGGCCGACGTCGCCGCTCGAGAACTCGAGGATCTCGTTGACCGAAGCGTTGGGCAGCCCCGAGACGCGGGCGATACCGTCGCCGACCTCGAGGATGCGTCCGACGGTGCCGGACTCGATGGAGGGGTCGAAACCCTCCAGGTTCTTCTGAATCGCGGACGTGATGTCCGTGGTGTCGAAGCTCAGGTCTGTCATGACAGAGCGTCCTTCATCTTCTCGAGGCGGGTTCGAACCGATCCGTCATAGACGGAGTCGCCGATCTGGGCGACCAGGCCGCCCATGACATCGGTGTCGACGATGACCTGCACGGTCACATTGCGACCGCTGGCCTTGCTCAGGGCCGCAGCCAGACGCTGTTGCTGTTCGTCGGACAACGCCACTGCCGACCGCACCTCGGCAACGGCCTGACCACGATCTTCAGCGGCGAGGCGGGTGACCTCATCGGCAATCGCGGGAAGCTCAGTGCCCCGTCCGGCGCCGATCAGCATCGACACCAGGTTGAGGGTGGTGGGTGAGGCCTTGTCGGCCAGCAGATCCTCGACCACGCCGATGCGGCGCGACGCGGGAATGCTGCGATCAGCGAGCGTGGTGCGCAGCGTGTCGTTGCCCTCGACGGCCTGGCCGAGCTGGAACAGCTCATCAGACACGCGTTCGAGCTCGCCCTCGCTGCGGGCCACCGAGACCAACGCTTCTGCGTAGCCCTCGACTCTGTCGGTCATCGTCTCTTCTTCCTCATTCTTTTACCGGCGAGGTTCTTTCACCGGCGAGTTTCGCCGGCTCCGACGAGGGTCGGAGTGGGACCACCGGGGAGCCTCAGCTCCCGACCCGGTCGATGTAGTCGTCGATCAGCTGGCGATACGCCGCTTCGTCGAGGCTGGCCTGCACGACCTGCTCGGCCGCACCCACTGCGAGGGTGGTGACCTGGGCCCGCACGTCGGCGAGCGCCCGATCCTTGGCGGCTTCGATGTCCGCTTCGGCCTGAGCGCGCCGTTCGGCGATCTCGGGCTCGATCGCGGCCAGCCGGTCCTGACGGACCTGCTCGGCCTCGGCGCGGGCTGCCTCGATGATCTGACCGGCTTCGGCACGGGCCTCAGCCAGCTTGGCGTCGTAGTCGGCACGCAGGGATTCAGCCTCGCCGCGAGCACTCTCGGCTGCGTCGAGATCGCCCTGGATCTTTGCCGTACGGTCCTCCATCACCTTGCGGATGGCGGGGTAGGCGTACTTGGCCATGACGATGAAGAGAATGGCGAAGGCAGCCGAACCCCAGATCACCTCGTCCCATGCGGGGATGATCGGGTTGGGTGCCTCAGCCGTTTCTTCAACGGCCAAGAGGTTGGCCAATGCGTTCACTGTTCCTCCTACGCGAAGTTGAGGAGGATGAAGACCACGAAACCGATGAGGGCCAAGGCCTCGGTGAACGCGATGCCAAGGAACATGGTCGTGCGGACCATGCCGGCCGACTCGGGCTGGCGGGCCATCGCAGTGATGGCGTTACCGACCACGAGGCCGATGCCGACGCCCGGGCCGATGGCCGCGAGGCCATAGCCCAGACCGGCACCGACTGCCTTCAGGCCGTCGAGGGCGAGCTCGGCCCCGGTGTCTGTCTGTGCGAGCAATTCGATCACTCGTCTTCTCCTGTTTCTTTCTCGGACTTGCTGGACGTGACCCGGAGGTCACACGGACGGATCTGTGGGCCTAGTGCTCTGGATGCAGGGCCCCGCCGATGTACACGGCGGTGAGGATGGTGAAGATGAAGGCCTGCAGGAAGGCGACGAGGATCTCGAAGCCCGTGAGGCCGATCAGCACGACGAACGGTGCCCAGATGATGGCGAACAGCGGGCCTTTGGTCCACAGGGTCGCGGTGAGCACCCCGAAGGTCACGAGGAGGAGGTGACCGGCGAGCATGTTGGCGAAGAGTCGAACGGCGAGGCTGAAGGGCCGCACGAGGAACGTCGAGACGAACTCGATCAAGGCCACGAGCGGCAGCAGCGGCCCGGGGACCCCTGGCGGGATCACCGTGTTCTTGAAGTAGCTGAACAAGCCCTGGCTCTTGATGCCCACGCCGTTGTAGACGAGCCACACCAACAGGGCCAACATCGCGGGAGCCGCCATGCGTGCGTTGGCCGGGAAGTGGATGAACGGGAACACCTCGGTGATGTTCGCGAAGAAGATGAAGAAGAACAGCGACATCAGGAACGGCATGAACTTGAGGCCGTCGGGGCCCATCGTCTGCATGACGATGTTGTCCTTGACGAAACCGACGGAGGACTCAGCGACCGTCTGTACGCCTCGCGGCACCAGGCTGCTGCGGCGGATCGCCATCGTGAACAGCACGATCGGAGCGATCATCGCCCACAGGTAGACGATGCCGACCTTGTTCAGCTCCATGAACGTGCCATCGAACAAGATGCCGGGCCATTCCAGCAGCTCGGCGATCGGCGGGAAGTGGAGACCACCGCCGCCTCCATGGCCACCTTCTTCGACTGCCAACGTGGCAGCGTTCATGAGGTTCACGTGTGGATCCCTCCAGAGTTCCGAACAGCGCCGGGGGCAAGGCCCGGGTGCGCGAGCGACAGAGAAACATAGCGCGTCTCCCAGATGAGAAGTCCCAAATGGGCGACGATGATCGTGATTCCGAGCGGTACGGGCTCGAACACGCTCAGATTCCGCACCAAGAGCACCGCAACGGTGATCGCGGCGAGGCGGAGAATGAAGCCTCCCAGTGCGGCGGCCATCAGCGCACCTGGCCCGATCCGGGCCGTCCAGGTGAGCAGCGTGGCCGCGGCGAGGAAGTTGAGAAGAACAAGAGCGAGGGCATAGGCCGAGGAGATCGCTCCGTCGAAGCCCCAGATCGCGGCGGTGAACATCAGCCACAGTGGGGCGACGATGAAGCCACGGCGAACGATGTCGCGGGCGATCTCGGCCTCGGGGGTCTGTTCGGGCGTCACGGCGTCGGCGGCCTCAGCCATGTCGGCCATCCCCTGATGCCTGTGATCCCTGTGCCACCTGGGATGCGGGCGCAGGGTCCCCACCGACAGCTGGGTCCTCGCCGAGAGTGATGCCGGCCGGGAGCCTGCCGTCGGGTTCCTCGACCGTCTCGATGACGCGAGCGTTGGAGGGCCGTTCGGCGGAGAGCTCGGTGGCGTGCTTGTCCATCTGGTGGGTGTAGCGGTAGTACTCGGCGAGCACCTTGCCGAGGAGCGCCAGCGCGGCGAGAACGATGAGGAACACCGGTGTCGTACCTAACCAGCGGTCGAGCAACCACCCGAATCCGGCGAAGATCATCGGCGTCGCCACCAGCTCGATGGCACGAACGAGCCCGTCGTCCGCGGCGACGTCGCTGCGCAGGCGTGAGAACCGCGGCTTTCGTTCGGGGGCTGCCATCGTGGGGGGAACGGTCTTTCGGTGAGAGAGAGCGGACTGACGCGTTCGTCGGGCGCTTGTGAAAGCTTTCTCAATCTAGGTTCGACCGGCGGGGCGATGCAAACGCTACCGATCGCCAATGCGTGACCGACAGGAGTGGGGCCACGTCCGGCTGCGCAGGAACACGCCCACCCCCATGACGATCGTCGATCCACCCGATCCCGTGATGCCCCTCGCCGCGGAACGCCGCGGAGGCCAGCACAGCAGACCCCGCCTCTTTGGTTCGCAGCGTCTCCGCATCGCAGGCGTGGCGATCGACCTCGTCGCGATCGCCCTCGCGTGGGCTGCGGCGCTGGCGCTGGTGGGCCGGCCGAGCGACGCCGGACAGGCCACCGCCGCGCTCGGCGCAGCGCTCGCCGTGCACTGGATCGCCTTCGAGAAGATGGGTCTGTATAGATCGCGAATCACCGCGATCCGGCTCGAGGAGATGACGCGCGTGCTCCGCGGGGTCGTTGCGTCGTCCGTGACGCTGTATCTGATCGGCCGGCTCACGTCGTTGTGGGTGCCGCCGCTGGCCACGGCGGTCGCCACCGTTGCCACGCTCGGATTGGTGTTCGCCGGCCGCTCGGTCCTGCGAGCGTGGCTGCTGGGACAGCGAGCGGCGGGCCGATTCTGCCGATCCGTGGTGATCGTCGGAGCCAATGACGAGGCCGCGGCGATGTACGACATCTTGAGTCAGCATCCCGAGCTCGGGTACGACGTCGTCGGCATCTATGGCGACGAAGCGGAGGCGAATCGACTGGGGCTCGGCGAGCTCTGGCGTGGGGACGTGCACTCGGCCAGCTGGCACGTGCATGCCGACAAGATCACCGGCGCCATCGTCGCAGCGTCCGCGCTCGACGGGCCGTCGCTCAACCGCATCACCCGCGAGCTGCTCGCAGTCGGCGCACACGTTCAGCTCTCGAGCCGCCTCGCCGGCTTCGCGAGTCGACGGCTCCAAGCCCAGAGCATCGCCTACGAGCCTGTCATCTATCTCGAACGGCTGGAGCTGGCGCGCTGGCAGACAGCGGTCAAGCGGACCCTCGACCTCATGATCGCCGCGATCGCGCTCCTCCCCGCTTCACTCGTGATCGTCGTGTTCGCACTGCTGGTGAAGCTCGAAGACCGCGGGCCGGCCATCTTCCGCCAGGCCCGAATCGGGCGGGGCGGACAACCCTTCCAGGTGCTCAAGCTCCGGACCATGGTGGTGGATGCCGAAGCTCGGCTCGCCAAGCTCCAGAGCGAATCCAACGAACGATCCGGTCCGCTGTTCAAGATGGAACGGGACCCGCGTTTCACACGCGTTGGGCGCTTCATGGACCTCACCTCGATCAACGAACTCCCCCAGCTGTGGAATGTGATCCGTGGCGACATGAGCATCGTCGGGCCGCGACCCGCTCTGGCTGCAGAGTTCGCCGACTTCGACACAGCGCTGCAGACGCGGGCTGTCGTCCGCCCGGGGATCACGGGCCTCTGGCAGGTCGAAGCTCGCGACAACCCGAGCTTCGACGCCTATCGTCGGTTCGACCTCCACTACGTCGAGAACTGGTCCGTGAGCCTCGACATCGTGATCCTGGTCGCGACCGCTGAGTCGGTCCTCAGCAGGTTGCTCCGCATGGCTCGGGGTGTCCCCGCCGTCCCCGCCGGCTCCGCGATCCGCAACCCGCCTCGCGTGTTGCCCAAAGACGAGACGGCCCCGACAGATTCAGCGGCGAGCGATGCGACGCGTTCACCGAGACGCCGCGAGAGCGATCGCTCGGCCACCGCCTGACTACAACGTTGCGGAGTCGATGGTCGCCTGGTCACCCGCTCTCGGCCGCAACAGCAGCACCAAGAGAATTCCGACCCCGCTCAATGCGAACGGGACGATGGCGTCGCCCGACCCCGTGATCGTGGGGACGAGGGCCACCGTCGACAGCAGGGCCGTCCAGGCCCACAACAAGACGACGGTCCTGCGATGCCCGTGACCCATTCGCAGCAGGCGATGGTGGAGGTGGTCCTTGTCGGCGGTCGCGATACCGCCGCGCCGAAACGCGCGGCGGACGACGGCGAAGACGGTGTCGATCAGCGGAACCCCGAGGATGAGGATGGGGATCACCGCTGGGGCGAGGAAGAAATAGACCTGACCGGAGAACTGGTCGACGACCCGTCCTCCGACCGTCAGGGTCGCAGAGGCCATGAGTAGACCCAGCAGCAAGGCTCCGCCGTCGCCCATGAAGATCCGCGCCGGGTGGAAGTTGTGGGGAAGGAACCCGAGGCAGATCCCGAGGGTGATCAAGGCGAGCAGCGGAGCGATGTTGGAGTCGAGGATGAGCCCGGCCTTCTGGAGCTGCTGGCTGTAGAGATAGAACGCGCCCGCCGCGATCGCGACGGTCCCGGCAGCCAAGCCGTCGAGCCCGTCGATGAGGTTCACCGCGTTGGCCACCACCACGACGAGAACGACAGTGAGCAGGGTCGCCCACTCGGGGCTCAGCACCACCAGTCCGCCGAAGGGCACTCGGAAGAAGAACAACGTCAGGCCGAACGTCGCAAGGAGGCTCGCCGCGAGCACCTGGCCGGCCACCTTGGCCGGCGCGGACAGCTCGCGCAGGTCATCGACAGCTCCGACGAAGAACATCACCGAGCTGGCGATGACGACGGCGAGCGCCTCTGAGGATCCGGCGAATACGTCTCGAAAACCGGGGAGCCGGGTGGCCACCACGAGCGAGACGAGCACCCCCACGTACATCGCCGCCCCACCACCTGTGACGGTGGGGTGCTCGTGGACCCGCCGATCACTCGGTTGAACGACCGCTCCCAGCTTGGGTGCGAGGCGGATGACCACAGAGGTCCCGACGAACGTCACCAGGGCCGCGGTCCCCAATACCACCGCGTGCTCGAGACTCCGACTCACCGAACTCCTCCGGGCCGGAGCCTAGCGAGGGCACGCCGCGCGACCCTGTCACCAGTCGATGGTGCGGGGAGAATCGTCGTCAAAGCGCTCGTTGCCGTGTCGCCACTGGGTGACGGGATATCTGGCACCTGCTTCGACGGTGAACTCGGTGACTTCGGGAGGAAGCTCGAACCGGAACACCCGCGTCTCGGTCGAGTCGCGCGGCACGGTGATCCACGAGCCGATGACCCGCGTGGCGCCATCGCCGCCTGCGAGTGCGAGATTGCTGTCGCCGTCCACCCGACCGTTGCGGGCCCAGCCGGGCAGGTTGAGAGCGACGATGGCCAGGTGATCGCCATAGACGAGATCCAGCTCGGGATGGGGACCCGCCACATACCGCGGCTCGCCAAAGGGGATCGCGTTGCTCACGTCCACTTCGACAACGACCTCGGTGGCGGTCTCGGTCTCGCTGATCGAGATCGTCGCGCTCATCGAGACGTAGAAGTCGGCCTTGGTCGCGCTGCGGTTGACCAGGCTGAGCAGCATCGAGTCCACTTCGAGTTCGCCGCTCACACCCGCAGCGCGCCACGCGCTCTGCTGGACCTCCTCGGCCGACCAGAACATCACGTGGCGACCTCGTGCCGCATCCGCGAGCTGGATCATCACGTCGAACCCGTCGACGTCGTCCGATGTGATGTTGGCCACCACTTGGGAGGCGATCGATGCCAGGTGGTCTCGTCTCTCTGCTTGGGCGATCGCGAACGTTCGCCAGTTCTCGTAGATGTCCTCGGTGAGGGAGAGGTACTGACCGTGGGCGAGATAGCCCAGCAGAGCGCCCGCCCCGTACTGCTGGCCGTCGATGCGTACGGGCCCCGTCGCGCTCACCACGGCGCTCAGGGCGACCGGATCCACAGCCAGTACGCCGTCGACCGCACCAGCTCCGGTCGCTTCCCACATCGCCGCGGCAGTGCTGGCGGTGATGTCGAAACGCGGCGTCGCGCCGAGGCTCGACCAGGCCTCGTTGGGATCGAGCCACCCCCATCGAGCCTCGTAGTCGGCTTCGAGTGGCACGGGGATGGCGGGAAGCGGAAGGTCGGTGACGGACCGCACGTCGGACACCGTGATCTCACCGTTCTCGACCTCTACGACACCGATCGACAACAGTCCTCCCATCCCACTCTGCATCTGCGAGGTGTTGGCTGCGAAGAGGAGGTATCGGGACGGTCCCTCGAGAAACGCGGCCAGCCCGCGGGCACCGTCGGAGGCGCGGGCGAGTCCATCCACCAGCTCGTCGTACCGGAGTTGCCCGGTGCGCCGGGCCGATGCAAGGGGCCCGAGCAACGCTTCGTCGGGACCGAGGTCGATGCTGGCTGCTCGCGCCTGCATCTCGGCGAGGGGCTCGGACACCTCGACGAGGGCCTCGGTGATGTCGAGGTTGCCCGCATCCAGGCGATCGGAGATCTCTCGCACCTCGGCGGTGAGGCCGAGACCGATGTCGATCATCTCCGATGCTGCGCTGCTCAGCTTGTGACCGGATCGAAGCTGACGGCCCACCACGGGCAACCATCGGGCCGGCGCCACCCGCCACCCGCCGATGGCGTTTGCCGCGTCGTCGAAGGATCCCTGTGCGGCGCGCAGTTCGCCATCCGCGTCACCGCGCGCGATCGCCTCGAGGTCGTGGTTGTCGAAGACGGCTTCGATCTTGTCGCGCCCATCGAGAGCTGCGCGAGCCCCCGAGATCGCTGACCACACGCCGAGGACCGCCCACACCACGAGGAGAAAGAGGACGCCGACCAGCGCGCGGCGGCGAAGAACGCGAGGCGACACGACCCTCTCTGTATCACCCTCGCGGCCCCGAACACGCGCACGACGCCGCGGCGGCTGCCGCGGCGTCGTCGAGAGGAAAGCTGTGAAGGAAGGCTCAGGCGGTGGCGTCGGCCTCGCGGCGGCGGCTGGCGAGTACCAGCAGACCGCCTGCTCCGGCTGCCACGGCGCCGATCAGGGCGATACCCGTGACATCGCCACCCGTGAGAGCCAGACTGCCGTTGCCGGAGGCGTCACCGCCGGTCGACCCGCCGCTCGGTGCGGGGGTGCCGACCTGCGTGCCGACATCGCTCGAGCCCTGGTCGGACTCGCCACCGGCTTCGGGATCATCGATCGTCTGCGCGGCTGCCACTCCGCCGAAGAGGAGTGATACGGCGAGCACAGCGGAGCCGGCAAGGGTCCGGCCCCGGCGGGTTCGTGAGGAGGAGGTGCTGCGTTGCATGATGGACATCCTAACCCGACAACCACTCTGCGTGCAAATATTTCACAGAGAGTGGTTAATCGGACCTGGGGAACAGACCGAAGTAAATGATGTGCACGTCAGCCTACCTGACGCTGCATCGCCCCCCGGATGACGTGTACCGGGAGAATCGTCGCAGCCGCGACCGGACGTGTCCATGAGCGAAGAAACCTCAGAAGATGCCCGTGCGGGCGAACACCGTCCGCTTGGACCTCGGACCCGAGGCCCGTCGTGCCGCAACGTTCCCCCACACGCTTTCACAGCGCATCGCGCCATCGAAGAGGGGCTGGGGCGTGGGAGAAGCGCCTCCAGGAGAGGACTGCAATTTTTCTCCACGACCTGTTGACCACTCAGAGTGACTGTGTGACACTCTCCGTGGCAGTACGAAGATCAGGAAGGTCTCCCTCAGCAATGACACTCACCGAGCCAAGGGTTCCCAACGAGGACCTGAACACGGCGAAGCGGCCACGGCGGGCCCGGCGTACGCGCTGGATCGCCGCAATCGTCGCGGTCGCCGTCATGGCGGGGTATCTCACCCTGCCCAACACCGGCAGCACCGGCACGAGCGAGGCAGCGCTCGGCAACCCGATCAAGATCATGTTCGTCGGTGACTCCATCACCAGCGGGCGGGCGGGCATGCCCAACGAGACCCCGACCTACCGTGGGCCGCTGTACGACAAGCTCTTCCTGGCGGGCCACAACATCGACTTCGTCGGCAGCGAGGCCGGTATCGACAACAACGGCGCCAACGTGCCGCCTCCGATCGCGAACCTCGTCGATCCCGACCACGAAGGTCACAACGGCTGGCGGGTCGATGAGCTGGTGAACGGTCATGCCGGCCAGCCGACCCAGGGCAAGATCGCCGACTGGATGGCCGCTGAGATGCCCGACATCGTCGTGCTCTACGCAGGCGCCAACGACCAGATCCAAGGCGAGGAGGCCAGCCAGGTCTTCGCGGAGCTCGTCGAGGCCATCCAGGCCATCCAGGCCGCGAAGCCCGACGTGCGGATCCTGGTGTCCAACCACCACCCGCCGCTCAACAACCCGGCCCGCTCTGCCCAGATCGCTCTGCTCAACCCGGTGATCCCTGAGCTGCAGTACCTGTCGACTCCGACCTCCCCCGTGGTGGCCGTGGACATCTTCACCGGGTACCCGTCGAGCAACCAGGACAACGGCAGCCACCCCGGTCCCGACGGCCAGGAGCACATCGCGCAGGAGTACTTCGAGGCTCTCCAGAACTCGGGCTTCCTCAGCGACAACACACCCAATCCCACCCTCGACAACACGTCGAAGAGCAGTGACCGTGGCGTCTACGGAACCAAGATCACCCTCACCGGGTCCAACATCATGGCCGGCTTCACAGCGGACTTCGGCGCAGGCGTCGAGGTCGTGCAGACGCACTGGCACAACCAGCCGTCAGGCAGCAGCATCGTCGATGTCACGATCAACGTCGATCAGTGGTCGACGCCTGGGAGCCGGAACATAGCGATCACCAACCCCGACGGAGACGTCGCCACCTGCTCCGGGTGCTTCACGATCAATTCGACGCAGACCCAGCCGCCGCTCAAGATCATGGTCCTGGGTGGTGAAACCGTCTCTGGTCGGCGCTACGTGCCGGCCGAAGAGCCGACGTTCCGTGGCGATCTGTTCGATCTGATCACCGGTGCCGGTGTCCCGTTCGACTTCGTCGGCAGCCAGATGGGCATCGACAGCGGCGACAACCAGACCCGCCCGATCGTTCCCCTCGGCGACCTCGATCACGAGGGCCACAGCGCCTGGCACGTCCAGGAGCTGTTGGCGGGCAACGGCGCCGCTCCCGCACAGGGCAAGCTGCAGGACTGGCTCGACGCAAACAACCCCGACGTGGTCGTACTCTTCGCCGGCCAGCAGGACGTGCGCACCGGTCAGTCCAACCTCGGTGTGGTCAACGAGCTCAAGCTCGTGGTCGACGCGCTGCGGGCCCACAACGCCGACGTGCGGATCGTGGTGACCAACGTGAACCTCCACAAGGACAGCGTTGCGATCAACGCCGAGCTGAACGACTACAACGCGTTCTTCGCAGCCAACGCGGGCACAGCGTTCACCGACACGGCGGACAGCCCCATCGCCACCGCTGACGTGAGCGCTGCGTCGATCAACAGCTCGACGTACCCCAATGCGGCAGGCAACGCACACATCGCGTCGCAGATCTTCAACGCTCTCAACTCCAAGAGCATGTTGGATCCCGTCAGCCAGCCTCCGGGTCCGGTCGACGGCCTTGTAGCGACCGTCGGTGTCAACGAGCTCACCTTCAACTGGACCGCTCCTTCGTCGAGCGGGTTCGAGCTCACGCCGCTGACCGGTTACCGCGTCAACCTGAGCCCAGGCGGCGCAGTGCTGAACCTCGGTCCTGGCGAGACGTCGGCGACCTTCACCGGTCTCGACAGCGGCCCCAACTACACCGCCACCGTCGTGGCCCAGAACGCCGCAGGCGACGGGCCCTTCACCCAGGCCGTGGCCTCGCCGGACGGCACCTATGAGACCGACGGCTACTGGATGGTGCGTTCGAACGGCCAGGTGTACGCCTTCGGCGGTGCACTGCATCACGGTGAGCCCTTCGGCTCGCTGCCAGGTGGCGTGACGGCCGTGGCCATCACCAGCCACCCCCAAGGCGGTGGCTACTGGGTCCTCGCATCCAACGGCAAGGTCTACGCCTATGGTGCCGCGGCGCCCTTCGGTGAGCCCTTCGGCACCCTGCCCGCCGGTGAAGCCGTGACGAGCATCGCGGCCCACCCCGACGGCAACGGCTACTGGGTGTTCACCAACCTCGGCCGGGCCCTCAATTACGGAAGCGCCCAACACTTCGGTGACCTGATCACGCTCGGAATCGTTCCCAACGATCCGGTCGTGGCCTCAGCGCCCACCGCAAACGGTGACGGCTACTTCATGGTCGGCGCAGACGGCGGCCTGTTCAACTTCGGTGGCGCCGTGTACGTCTCCTCGGTGCCGCAGGTCCTCCCAGGTGTCGTGCTCAACCAGCCGATCGTGGGCATCGTCCCCGATCCCGACGGTTCGGGCTACTGGATGATCGCAGCCGACGGTGGCGTGTTCGGCTTCGACGCTCCGTTCCGTGGCTCGCTCCCGGGTCTGGGCATCAGCCCGGTCCACGCCATCAACGGCATGGTTCCCTTCGGATCCGACGGCTACATCGCCGTCGGTGGCGACGGCGGCCTGTTCAGCTTCGGATCGGGCGCCCAGTACTTCGGCAGCCTCCCGGATCAGAACGTGGGACCGTTCGCCGTGGTCGACGACGTGGTCGGCGTGACAGCCAGCTACGCAGTCGGTAGCTGACGCAAGCTTCGGTGATGCGGGGTCCTCTTCGGAGGGCCCCGCATCACCCCTCCCCACTTTCTCCGTTCTTCCCCTACCGTGTCCCCTCAGCCTCTCACAGTGACAACATCGCACCAATGACGCAGAACGAATCACTCGTCGACCTCACCGCACGCCGCAGGGCTCAGCTGCGTTCCGTGCGCGCCGAGCATTCCGAGCGTCGTCCCGTGGTCGCCATCGGAACCTTCGACCAGGGCCGGCTCCGCGAACAAGCGGCCGCGGCCGGCTTCACCATCAACGCATTCGTCTCGGACATGCCAGGGGAGCGCCCGCCCGGCACCACTGCAGTCGTGGTGAGCGTCGACCACCTCGGGCCCCTCGGCGAACCTCGCAGCGGCTGGCTCGACGACGTGGAGCTGATCTTCGTTGCGATCGGTACCGCAAACCCCTTCGCTCCGGTGATCCCCGCCCGCCTGGCGCGGGTGAAGCGCATGATCGATGTCATCACCGGCGTCGCGGCTCTCGCGCTCGCAACGCCGATCATCGCCGCGGCCGCGCTCTGGGTGCGGCTCGACTCTCGAGGGCCGATCCTGTTCCGCCAGACGCGTGTGGGACGCGACGGGCGCAAGTTCTCGATGCTCAAGTTGCGCACGATGGTGCACAACAACGACGACTCCCACCATCGGCGCTACGTCCGAGACCTCATGAAGGGCCAAGCCCAGGCCACCGATGGCATCTATCGCCTCGACAACGATCCGCGTGTGACGCGTGCGGGCCGCAAGCTGCGCCAGTTCAGCATCGACGAGCTGCCGCAGCTCTGGAACGTGGTGCGGGGCGACATGAGCATGATCGGTCCGCGGCCCAACTCCCTCCACGAGACCGCTCTCTACGACGCCCGTTCGTGGGAACGCCTGCGGGTCAAGCCGGGCATGACCGGCCTGTGGCAGGTCGAGGCCCGCGGGCTCGTAAGCTTCGAGGAGATGGTCGAGCTCGACATTCGTTACTGGGAAACCTGGAGCCTCTGGAACGACATCAGGCTGCTGGCGCGCACGCCGCTCGTGGTGCTGAAGGCCCGGGGCGCGAAGTGACCGATCAGATCGACCGACTCGAGTCCGAACGCGACGGCCAACAGGCAGGGCGGGATTCGCCGCAGTCCAGCTACACCCCGGAGGAGCTGTGGGAAGCCGGGTGGGGCATCCCACCGGACAAGCGCATCAACCGGCCTGTGGTTCGGCTGCTTTTGTCGCTGAGCCGGCCCCGCAGGCTTCCTCACCGCTACCTCAACCGGGCACGGTTCCTCCTGCACCGCGGCGTGAGCCTGCTGGTGTCCGCCGACTTTCGGGCCAAGAACTTCGGTGAGGGCCTGTACCTCCCCCACCCCTATGGCATCGTCGTCCACGCCGAGACCGAGATCGGTGATCGCGTCACGCTGATGCAGAACATCACCCTGGGCGAGAACCAACGTCGCCCCGGTGTCCCCGTGATCGGCGACGGCGTGGTCATCGGCGCAGGAGCCTGTGTGCTCGGCCCCGTGACCGTCGGAGACGGAGCGATGGTCGCCGCCGGGGCGATCGTGATCCGCGATGTCGAGCCGGGCCAGACGGTGGCCGGCAACCCCGCCAAGCCCGTCGGCCGCTGAGAACGCCGGCCGCCCTCAGGCGGTGAGCACTCGTCGACGGCGACCCTCGCTTCGGGTCACGCTGTCCACGGCTCCGACGATGGCCAGGGTCAAGAAGAACGTGGTCATGGCCGTGCGAAACGCGAAGGCGTCGTAGAGGGCCCACGTCACGGCGTGCACGAGCACCGAGGCGCCGGCGCAGTGCGCGAGCAGGCGCATGCGGTCGTTCTCGGTTCTTCGTTTGCTCGCTTGAGCAACGAACCAACCACCGAGTGGCAGTGCGACGAGGGCCGCGAGACCCACCAGGCCCGAGTTCACGAGAGTGCCGAGGTACTGGTTGTCGAGAAACAGCGAGCGAACTCGTCGTGACTCGACGATGCGCGGCTCGTTGGGGACGAAGGTCGCGAGGCCCGTCCCGAGGATCGGCCGCTCGAGGACGAGCGCCCTGACGACGGCGTAGTCGTCGGAGCGACCGGAGGTGTCGAGATTCTCGTCCTGAGCGGCGAAGTCGACCACCACTCGGTAAAAGACGTTGATCGAAGCGGGGACGACGAGCAGGCCGGCGACCACGAGAATGACGCCGCGACGGAAGAGCTTGGGCCGCAGCTCCTTCGAGAACCCGAAGTAGGTGATGACGACGCCGACGATGACGCCGACGATTCCGGTCCGGCTCACCGACAACGGCACCGCGACCAGGATCAGCACCGACGCAATGGCGCCGATCCGGCGCATCGCGCGGGTCGGGCCCCGGAAAGCGTCGAACAGAGCCAGCGGCAAGCACGACGACAGCACGGCTGCGAACTCGATGCTTCCCTGTGCCGTACCGAATATTCGGGTGAGACCGAGTCGCTCGGGAGCGAAGAGGGCGCCGCGACCGTCGTTGGGCGGAACGGTGAAACCGGGCGGCCGCAGATACTCGGCGAGCTGGGTGCTGAAGACGAACTCCAACACACCGACGAGCGCCATGAACGATGCGCCGAGCAGCAGGAGATTGACCAGCCAGTAGATCTGTCTCTCGACGGTGACCACCTCCATCGCGAAGAGGAGGATGCCCAGGTAGGACAGGACCAGCACGAGCTGAAGGTCTCCGGCTGACACCCGTGCGCCGCTGCGAGCATTGAGAGCGGCGTTGGTGTAGCTGATGAGGTGCGCGATGAAGAAGACGAAAGCGATGATGTCGACCGCCCCGAAGAGCCGACTCCTCGGTGGACCGCTCACCACTCGGCCGGCGAACCAGAGCCCGAGACCCAAGAGTCCGCTCGCCATCACGAGCGAAAATCCGACGAGCCCGAATCGGGTGGGGATCACGAAACTCGACACGATCATCAGCACGAGGCCGAACTCGACCTGTCGCAGGCTGAGGATGAGGCCGCCGACGACCACGATGAGCAACGTCGCCATACCGGCGAGCGGTAGGACCAACGCGTTGCTGACGAGCGCGGCAACGAGGGCGAGCAAGAGGACACGGCTGTCGCGCGCCGCGTTTCCGAGCACGTCGACGACCCGCCCGATGCCCGAGCGTTCGGGGGTGACGGTTGGTGTGGTCACGCCCTCGTCGGCTGGGAGGCGCGGGGCTGAATCGCCGGCGTCTCACCCGTGGCACGACCCTCGGGGCGCGGTTCGGGCCTCCGACCGTTGGTGGGCTCGTCGCGCGACCGCTCGAAGGCATCGAGCAGCAGCGCAAATGCGACCGCCGCCAGGAGACCGAGCAGCACCGTGCTCGCGACGAGACGGTCGCGAGTTCCGTACTGCACGCGCGCCGGCAGCACGGTGATCTGATTGACGGTGAAGCGATCTTCGGGCGGCGCGTCGGCTTCGGTCTGCATCGCCTCGAGCTCCTGCTCGAGGGAGGACAGAACCGCGTCGCGGGTCGCCAAGCTCAGGTCCCGGTCGTCAGCTTCGACGATCACCGAGAGCAGCGGACTGTCTCCGTCTCCGTCATCGACGAGATAGTCGTTCGCGTACCCCTGCTCCACGAGCGGCTCACGCCACTCTGGGCTGTTCACCGACAGAGCCAGCGCCTTGGCCACCAGGTCGTTCGACTTGGCAGAGATGCCGAGGAACGGGTTCGTCTCATTGCCGAGGTTGTCCTTGGATGGCGGGATCACCCAGACCACCGCTTCGGACTTGTAGGTAGGCAGCACGCTCACCCAGAAGCCCCATGCCGTCGAGATGGTGATGACCACGAGCGCCGAGACGACGATGCGATGGCGCATCAGCACCTGGATGAGGGTGTTCAGGTTCATGTTTCGGAAGCTCCTCGGGCCCGCTGGCCCGGCGGGATTCTAGGACAGTGCCCGATCGACCAGCGGTCGGGCAGCGCGAATGTCGCGGATGGCGTCGACAAAGATCTCCACGACTCGATCGACATCGACGTGTTGTAGGGCGTGGTGAATCGGAAGCGACAGACAGCGCGCCGCTGCGCCGCGGGCGCGCGGAGTGGTTCCGGGGTCGACACGGGGATGGTCGCGGTACACGGGGATGTCGTTGAGGGCGGTGGGGTAGTACACGCCCGGGTGGACGCCGGCGCCCTGCATGCGTGAGACGACCTCGTCTCGCTCGACATCCTCGGGAACGAGGACCGTGCACTGATGCCAGACGTGCGTCCGACCGGTGGGTTCGCGCGGGAGGACGAGTCCTTCGACCTCGGCCAGCCCCGCAATGGCTCGCAGAGAGTTGTCACGACGGGCTGCGGTGATGGCGTCGAGCTGGTCCATCTGCGGGATGGCGATCGCAGCCTGCAGCTCGGTCATCCTGCAGTTGCGCCCGACCCTGACGTACTCATAGCGACCGGCCATGCCCTGGTTGCGAATCGTCCGCATGGTGTCGGCCCACACGTCGTCGTTCGTCGTGATGACGCCGCCCTCGCCAGACATGACGTTCTTGGTGGCGTAGAACGAGAAGCAGCCCGCACCGAACGAACCGACGCTACGGCCGCCCACGGTTCCCCCATGAGCTTGGGCAGCATCCTCGATCACGGCCGCTGAGCCCGCGATCTCCAGCAGGCGCGGCATGTCGGGAGCGAGCCCGAACAGATGCACGGGGATGACAGCGCCCACGCGGGGAGTGGCTTCGAGGGCTCCGCTGAGCAGGTCGAGATCGATGAGATGGTCGTCGTCGATGTCGACGAAACGCACCCGTGCCCCGGCTCGCAGCACCGCGTTCGCCGTGGCGGCGAAGGTGAAGGGCGTGGTGATGACCACCTCGTCCTCGTGGAGATCGAGCGCATCGACCGCGACCTCGAGCGCATCGGTCCCGCTCGAGACGGCGATCGCGTGCTGCGCATCGGCCATGGCGGCGCACTGCGCTTCGAAGCGTTCGACCATGGGGCCCTGGGCGATGCGGCCACTGGCCAACACCTGCAGGACGAGCTCGCGAGCCTCGTCGGAAACGACGGGGGCGGCGATGTGTATGTCAGACATCGAGATCCTCCGCGGGATCGCCATCTGGGGGGCGCGGCACATCGCCGCGCGCGACGACCTGTCCCGCCATGTCCACCCACCCGATCCGTCGCGCCGGATTTCCTGCCACGAGTTCGAACGCCTCCACGGGTTTGGTCACCACTGACCCAGCTCCAACGACGCAGTACCGACCCAGATGACGGCCGGCGACAACCGTTGCGTTGGCACCGACAGAAGCACCCTTCCCGATCGTCGTCGGGGTCAGCTCCCAGTCGTCGACCGCTCGTGGGTAGACGTCGTTGGTGAACGTGGCCTTGGGGCCGAGGAACACGTCGTCTTCGACCGTGATCCCCTGGGGGAGATACACGTGGTTCTGAGCCTTCACCCGGTCTCCGACGCGCACATCGACGTCCACGAACACCCCCTTGCCGAGCGACACGTCGCAGCCGATCACCGCACCGGTGCGAAGGTGGCAGTGGTGCCACACCTTCGTCCCGGCACCGATCTCGACACCGTCCTCGACGAACGCTGTGGGATGAATGAAGGGGTCCTCTGCCACGTGCTGTCCTTCGCGGGCGGTCGTACCACTCACTGGTCGGCCAGCAGCCGACCGATGTAAGAGTCGAGGCGCCGCCGCGCAGGACGCTCAGGCAGCGCTGACGATCGGAAGGCCGTCGGCCTTACGGTACAGACGGCCGGCCAGCATCGGACCGCGCCGGGACTCTTCGAGATCGATCTCGAACCGCACCTCTGTACCGACGTCGACGCCACTGGCCGCGTCGGCAAAGCCCGCGTCGACAGCGTGGGCGTCGAGGAGCCGCACCCTGCGCATGCCCTCCAGCTCGATGACCCCGCTGCCCACGACGCGCGCCACGCGATCGTCGATGTAGCTGAGCGACTCGGGCCGGCCGGCGTTGGATGGGGCAGGGGAGGGGGTCTGGATCAGGGCATCCACCGCATGGGCGACCTGGTGGGCGACGGTCATCGAGGCCCGTTCGGCTTCGAGGTCGACCTTGCCCTCGACCATGTCGACGAAGCGGTCGAGCTGGCTGGCGAGTGGCTCGCCCGCCGCCTTCACGAACGGGATCTCGATGATGGTCTCGGAGCGATAGCCGGGCGTCGAGCCGGGCAGCTCGTGGTTGACGTGCCGATACACCGTGATGTCCTGGCGGAGCAGGTCGATCTCGAACAGCGAGTTCTCGGTGCAGACCGACATGGTGCGGATCTTGCGCTGGCTGACCCGGCTCGCGGAGAACGAGGCCATCGATCCGTC
>Ga0114932_10000860_pt1 | contig 35883 bp, 33 predicted proteins | sample 2SBtaG_2_FD_87286 | JGI IMG/M metagenome (GOLD analysis project Ga0114932, IMG submission 87286) | Deep subsurface microbial communities from Kolumbo volcano to uncover new lineages of life (NeLLi) - 2SBTROV12_ACTIVE470 metaG | ecosystem: Environmental > Aquatic > Marine > Volcanic ...
ATATGGGCAACGCCAAGTTGGGCATTCATGAGTATCTTCTTCTGTGCACTGTTATTTGGTGTTATTTATTACATCGTTGAGTCAAAGAAACAGACTGGTTGGTGCAAGATGTTTGAACCTGCCGCAAACAACCCATTATTAATTTATATCTTGCCTTATATTTTGATTGCAGCGCTGCAGTTACTATCCATTCCAGCAAGACCTGAGTTTATGAGCAGTGGCACTATCGGTATTTTATGGAGCCTTGGGTTTGCAGTGGTGATGATGTTTGCTGTGACTGGATTAAACAAGCTTGGTGTTAGGCTTAAACTTTAGCCTAACACCTTAATTATAAAGCGGTTATAGTACCGCTTAGTTTAACCTAGCTTAGAAAGTAATTGGTACTGTATTTATTCTTGTGTCACCAGGGACTAGCTGTTTGTCGAAGTGGCAATGCTCAGTTGTACCACATGCACCGTTACCAACATTTGCTCCAACAATTGCGGGCGTAGCTGCCGATGAAATAGCTTTGTTATTTAGACTTTTAAGTTGTTTTTTCTTTAATTCAATTTTCATTTCTAACTTTCCTTTTAATAAAATGCCCTTATGGGACATAAGAAAAATAACTTAAATTATCACGTAAATAAAGGGTTAAAATTGAATTGAAAAATAAGTTACAGAAAATTCTTTTCAAATTTGCTAAGTAGGGCACGTTTGGTGTTGTTTGCCAATACGGCGAGTGCAATAAGCGATACTAAGATCCAGATGGGTGTATGACCATATTGGCTAAATGGGCTTAACCCTGTGATTAATTGCACCTTTGTTTTTAGTGTATTAGCTTCAAATTGAGGAATGGTTTGTTCAGTTTGAGTTATTGGGTCGTAGACGCCCGTAATGCCGTTATTTGTCACGCGAACAAGCGGCCTCTGCAGCTCCATAGCGCGCATTCTTGCAATTTGCATATGCTGATGTGGGCCGTGAGAATCACCAAACCAAGCGTCATTACTCACTGTAAAAAGAATGTCAGATTGCTCTGTGAAGTTATCTCTAACGAAAGAACTAAATACGATTTCATAGCATATTGCAGGAAGAATATGTAAGCCATTGGCAATAAGATTGTTTTGAACGCGCTCACCTCGAGAAAACGATGACATAGCGAGGTTAAACAAAGGGGCTAACGGCCTGAGAATATCTTCAAATGGTACAAACTCACCAATAGGTAGAAGCTGATGCTTTTGATATCTGTTTGAATGCAAGTAATTGTAATGACCATCACTTGAGTCTGAGTATTTCTTACCTAACACAATAAGCGTGTTATAGACAGCTTTGGTATCAAATTGATAATCAGGAATACCTGTGATGACTGCGGTATTGTTAAATGCGGCTGCTTTGTCTAGCCCTTCTAAAAAAGGTGCTGCCATATCTTCTATTTCGGGAATAGCAGCTTCAGGCCAGACGATTAGGTCAGTGTCTTGCCATTCAACTCGTGTCATATCGCGGTATTTTGACATGGTTGGCCAAAACTGTTCTGGTTCCCAGCGTAAACTCTGTTGAATGTTACCTTGTACTAGCAAAGCTGAAATGCTTTTATTAGAGTAAGAAGTAGAAGCAGTGAAGCTGCTCATGAGATATAAACACAGCAGCACACCAAACGCAGAAAGACAAAAAGAGGCGTGTTTTTCTTTAATGCTGTAATAAATGCCACTAGCAAGAAACACTGCCAGTAAAGTTAAGCCAAACTCGCCAATTAAAGGCGCAAATATATTGAGTGGTGAGTCGGTAAAGGCATAACCGAAACTGAGCCATGGAAAGCCTGTTAGCAGCTCACCACGTAAAAACTCTGCGATGGCAAACCCAATTACTAATAATGCAATCCTTTGCCAAGCACTCTGACTGAATCTTGTTGCGAACGCAAAAGCCAGCGCAGGGTAAATTGCTAAATAAGCACAGAGTAAACCCATCAGCAATAAAGAGATAGGTAAGGGTAATCCTCCGTATTGGGCAATAGAGACATGTACCCAGCTAATACCGAGTGCAAACCAGCCAAAACCAAAAGCAAAGCCGTACTTAGCAGCGCTCCGAGTAGAGTATTTGTCCGTTACGAAACAAGCCGCAACAATTGAAAAAATAGCAATCGGCCATAGATTAAATGGTGCATAGCTAAAGGTCATGGCAAGGCCTGCAACTAATGCAAGCCAAGCATGTTTGTTAGAAAAGAGAGATAAGAGCTTACTCAACGTGATCTTCGGTGGTTTCAGTCTTTGGTACTGTTACTTGGAGTTGAATAATACGACGATTATCAGAGTTAGTGACTTTAAACTGAAGTGGTTCGATGTCGATTGTTTCACCACGACTCGGCATGTGACCAAAGGCATGAAGAATAATGCCGCCAATGGTATCAGCTTCTTGTGTATCGTAATCAGTATTAAAATACGAATTAAACTCATCAAGAGGCGTTAACGCTTGAACAGTGAATACATGCTTTGACAACTGACGAATATCATCATGATCTTCATCGTCATCATGCTCATCTTCAATTTCACCAACGATAGTTTCTAAAATGTCTTCGATTGTTACCAAGCCTGATACACCGCCATACTCATCGATAACGATTGCCATATGGTAACGCTTTTGGCGAAACTCGTTTAGCAAGGTGTCAACTCGTTTACTCTCTGGTACCACAATAGCTGGGCGAAGATATTCCCTTAATGCCGGTAGGGCATCAGATTTATCCAAAATCAGCGGCAGTAAATCTTTAGCTAGTAAAATACCTTCAACATGGTCTTTGTCTTCACAGATCACCGGAAAACGAGAGTGTGACGACTCAACCATAATAGGCAGTTGATGCTCTAGAGACTCATCTACATCTAAAGTAATCATTTGAGAGCGAGGGATCATGATATCGCGAACTTTAAGTTCAGAGACGCTAAGTACGCCTTCCATCATGTCTTTGGTCTCAGGGTCGATGAGTGCACGCTCTTGCGCATCAGCAATGACTTCAACCAGCTCTTCTTTATTTTGGGGTTCTCCTTGCAGCATCTGGGTAATGCGTCCTAGCCAGCTTTTGCCAGCAGAACCCTGACTACTATGCGAGTTATCGTCGCTCATTTCTTTTTATATCTCCAGTTAATAAAATTCTGTTAGTCGACCTCAGTAAGCATCATCACGATATGGATCGTCTATGCCCAATTCGGCTAACAATGTTTTTTCGATGCCTTCCATCTCAATGGCGTCTTGTTCATTTATATGGTCAAATCCAAGTAAATGCAAGCAGCCATGAATTGTCATATGAGCAAAGTGCTCATGAAAGTTTTTTTCTTGCTCGATAGACTCTGCTTTCACGACGTGTGGGCAAATAATTAAGTCGCCAATAAGAGGGAGTTCAATGCCTGGTGGCGCATCAAATGGAAAAGATAGCACGTTAGTTGGCTTGTCTTTTCCGCGATACTGACTGTTAAGCTCTTGGCTTTCAGCTTCATCAGCAATTCGAATCGTTAATTCGGCATGTTCACGATAAGCATATAGGGCTTTGTCAGCCCATAGCTCAAACTGTTCATGTGAAGGCAAATCTTCAAATTCACAGGCAATTTGTAAATCTAATTCAACGCTCATGTTCGTTACTCAGCTTGATTCGCTTTAGCCTCTTTGCGAAGGCGTTCTTTTTCTGCCTTTTCTTTTCGCTCAGATTCTTCTTTTTTCTCGTATGCTTCAACAATACGTGCCACAACTGGGTGACGAACAACATCATGTGACTTGAAGAAATTAAATGAGATCTCATCGACATCACTCAATACTTCAATGGCATGACGAAGACCAGAGCGTGCACCCCTAGGTAAATCGACTTGCGTAATGTCACCTGTGATCACTGCTTTTGAGTTAAAGCCGATACGCGTTAAGAACATTTTCATTTGTTCGGTGGTGGTGTTTTGGCTTTCATCTAGAATGATAAAGGCATCATTGAGCGTTCGGCCACGCATATATGCAAGTGGCGCTACTTCTATGACATTTTTTTCAATTAAGCGTTCAACTTTTTCGAAGCCTAGCATTTCAAATAATGCGTCATAGAGTGGTCGTAGGTATGGGTCGATTTTTTGTGTTAAATCGCCTGGTAAGAAACCCAGCTTTTCACCTGCTTCAACCGCAGGGCGAGTTAATAAAATACGACGAATTTCTTGACGTTCCAAGGCATCTACAGCAGCGGCAACTGCGAGGTAGGTTTTACCAGTACCTGCAGGTCCAATACCAAAACTAATATCGTGACGAAGAATGTTAGCCACATACTGACTTTGATTTGGGTTACGAGGTTTAATCACACCACGACGAGTTTTAATATAAACTTCTTCGTTCCATACACTTGGAGCATCTTGTTCAAGGCAGTTCGCTTCAGTGATAGCTAAATGCACGTTATCAGGCTCAATTTCATTTACTTCGCCACGAACAGGTTGAGTATCAATGTATAAACCTTTTAAGATATCTGTAGCGGCTTTAGCTTGAACTGCCTGTCCAGTCACTTTAAACCAATTATCTCTGTGTGTGATTTCAACCCCAAGACGACGTTCTAATTGTTTTAAATTCTCGTCAAAAGGGCCGCAAAGAGATGAAAGACGAACGTTGTCGGCGGGCTCTAAATAAAACTCAATATTCTTTAGTTGACTGCTCAAAATTGCTTCCTGTAACAACCGCGCCAGCAAAAGTGCTGGCGCAATCTGTATTTAACTAAGGTGTAAAGGTTGCAACACCTAACTCATCGGCTTCGGGCTCCGATGGTGCACGATTTAAGATATCGGCAGGTGCAACATCTTTCCTTAAATTCATTTCTGATTCTGTACGAATTAGCTCACCGCGTAAAGAGTTTGGTAAAGCTTCGGTAATACGTACATCAACGAACTGACCGATCACTGAATGAGGACCTTCAAAGTTCACAACACGGTTGTTCTCAGTACGACCACGCAGTTCCATAGGGTTTTTCTTTGATGGACCTTCAACCAAAATACGCTGTTCAGTATCAAACATCTTACGGCTAATATCTTGGGACATCTGGTTGATACGGTTTTGAAGAATGTATAGACGCTCTTTCTTTTCTTGCTCAGAAACATCATCAGGTAAATCTGCCGCAGGGGTACCAGGGCGCGCTGAATAGATAAAGCTGAAGCTCATATCAAAACCGATGTCATTGATCAGATTCATCGTTGCTTCAAAGTCAGCACTCGTTTCACCTGGGAAACCAATGATGAAATCAGAAGACATTGACAGATTAGGACGTATCTTACGAAGCTTACGAATGGTTGATTTGTACTCTAAAGCAGTGTGACCACGTTTCATAAGGTTAAGAACACGGTCAGAGCCACTTTGTACCGGTAAGTGCAAGTGATCTACCAGCTCCGGTACATCAGCGTAAGCTTCAATGATGTCAGGCGTGAATTCAACTGGGTGAGATGTGGTGTATCGAATACGATCAATGCCATCTATAGCAGCAACATAACGTAGTAGATCTGAGAAGTAACAGATTTCACCATCGTGCATTTCACCGCGGAATGCATTTACATTTTGACCAAGTAGATTAACTTCACGTACACCTTGCTCAGCAAGTTGTGCAACTTCGAGTAATACGTCATCTAACGGACGGCTTACTTCTTCACCACGTGTGTAAGGCACAACACAGAAAGTACAGTATTTAGAACAGCCTTCCATAATTGAAACGAATGCCGTAGGACCTTCAGCTTTAGGTTCAGGAAGACGATCAAACTTTTCAATTTCAGGAAATGAAATATCAACAACCGCACCTTGCTTGCTTTGTACTTGCTTGATCATCTCAGGTAAACGGTGCAATGTTTGCGGGCCGAATACAATATCAACAAATGGTGCGCGTTGACGAATAGTATCGCCTTCTTGCGAAGCTACACAACCACCTACACCAATGACTAAATCTGGTTTGTCATCTTTTAATAACTTCCAGCGACCCAATTGATGGAACACTTTTTCTTGTGCTTTTTCACGAATTGAACAGGTGTTGAGTAAGATAACATCAGCTTGTTCAGCTTCTTCGGTTACTTGATAACCATTGGTTGCATCTAACAGGTCAGCCATCTTTTGCGAGTCGTACTCGTTCATCTGACAACCCCAGGTTTTAATATGCAATTTTTTACTCATTGAAATATTGCCTCGTTTTCAATTCGGACTCTGATTTAGGCCACTTGCTTAGACCTAAAATGTATACGCACAACTTAAAGGACGCGTATTTTATATGACCAAGCACATCTAGCCAAGTATAGTTTTTAACTTTGCAAAGCGTGATCAAATTGAAACGTATTTTGCGCATTACAGTCAGACAAACTATCATAGCTTGCGGTACAATGTCGGCATTGTTTTTAAGAGGCAAAATAGATGAAAAACAAGGTGGTTATAGTCGGTGGCGGCATGGTCGGTGCAGCTACAGCAATTAAGTTAGCAAAACAAGGCGCGTCGGTAACAGTTTTAGAGCAACAGTGTATTGACCCACTTGCGGTGCTTGCGAGTGAAAAAATTGATATTCGAATCTCTGCTATCAACCGCTTTTCAGAAGCTTTACTTCATGAGTTAGGTGCAATGCCTTTACTCAGAGAAAATAGACTTGCCCCTTATACCCAACTAGAAGCCTATGAATTAACACAAAACTCATTGTTATTTGATAGTGAAGAAGTTGGTACGAGTCACCTTGGGCACCTTATTGAAAATAGCTTAACGCAAGCCAGTTTATGGGCGCAATTTGAGCAATGGCAAATACAAGTTGAGCAAGTTGATGGCTTACCAGTGAGTATAGAGCAAGCTGATGATACCGTTATACTCAACTATAAAAACAAAAGTTACATGGCTGATTTGCTTGTTGCCGCTGACGGTGGTCGCTCACAGGTAAGACATTTAGTTGGAATAGGTGTTACAGGCTGGCAATATCAACAAAGCTGTATGGGTGTACTAATAAAAATTGATGCGCCTCAGCAAACAAAAACATGGCAGCAATTTAAACAAACTGGCCCAATTGCGTTTCTGCCTATGCAGGCACCTTACGCGAGCCTAATTTGGTATCATGACGGCGCAGAGCTTACTCGATTGAAGCAATTATCGAATGAGCAATTAAAGGCTGAAATTCAGGAAAACTTCTTTGCGTTGCCTGGCGATTTTAGTGTTGAAGAAAAGGCTGTTTTTCCGATTGCTAGACAACATGCCAATACCTATTCAAAAGGTAGAGTTGTACTTGTGGGCGATGCTGCCCATACGATCAACCCGTTAGCAGGGCAGGGGGTTAACTTAGGCTTTAAAGACGTCGCTGCGCTAGCCGAAGCGTTAGAGTCGACAGATGATTTTGGCTGCCCTTTAGCTTTGCACAAATATGAGAAAAAACGTCGTTTAGATAATTTGGCAATGATGAGCATGATGGATGCGTGTTACTTTGGTTTCTCGAATGACATAAAACCATTAAAGCACCTTCGTAATGTAGCAATAAAAGTGGCTGACAATGCAGGATTGCTGAAGAAAAAAGTGTTAAAACATGCGATGGGCGGTGATTTTTAAGGTTGAGAAAATATCTAGCTTAAAGCGGGCTTAGGTTCGCTTTTTATGCGTAAAAATAATACGAAGCTTAATATTACGAATTATATATGGTTTATTTATAGGGTAGGCATGATTAGATAATTTTCGAAAACATGGTGCGGAAGGAGAGACTTGAACTCTCACATCCGAAGATACTGGAACCTAAATCCAGCGCGTCTACCAATTCCGCCACTTCCGCAATGTTTATTATCTCGTAAGAGATTGGCTGGAGTACCAGGATTTGAACCTGGGAATGGCGGGATCAAAACCCGCTGCCTTACCGCTTGGCGATACTCCAACAAAATTTTAACTTTCTGCTGGTCTCAAGAATTAAATCTGGGTGTGGATGAGTGAGATATCGAAACCACTCTCTTCTGTCCTTACCGCTTGGTGATACTCCAACATCAAGGATAAGCTAAGCTGTTTTAGTTCAAACTTAAAAGAACATGGTGCGGAAGGAGAGACTTGAACTCTCACATCCTAAGATACTGGAACCTAAATCCAGCGCGTCTACCAATTCCGCCACTTCCGCATTTTTATCTGGAGTATCTTGGAACCTAAATCCAGCGTCTATTTCAAGACCACTGCCAATTCCTCAACTTCAGAAAGTTGGCTGGAGTACCAGGATTTGAACCTGGGAATGGCGGGATCAAAACCCGCTGCCTTACCGCTTGGCGATACTCCAACTAAAAGTAGTAAAAGTTTTTTTAGTTCAAACTTTAAGAACATGGTGCGGAAGGAGAGACTTGAACTCTCACATCCGAAGATACTGGAACCTAAATCCAGCGCGTCTACCAATTCCGCCACTTCCGCATATTTTCTTTAGTAGAAAATGGTGGCTATGCCCTGATTTGAACAGGGGACCCCATCATTATGAGTGATGTGCTCTAACCAGCTGAGCTACATAGCCATTTGGCTGGAGTACCAGGATTTGAACCTGGGAATGGCGGGATCAAAACCCGCTGCCTTACCGCTTGGCGATACTCCAACGAAAATTTCAAATCTTTGTTGAACCGTGATTTGAGTCTGGGGCATAAATGAATGAGGGATTAAAACATCTCTCTTCCGCCCTTACCGCTTCCACTTCGTGCGAGGCGATAATTCAACTAAGGTAGTTGATTATTTTAGTTCTAATCGAGAACATGGTGCGGAAGGAGAGACTTGAACTCTCACATCCGAAGATACTGGAACCTAAATCCAGCGCGTCTACCAATTCCGCCACTTCCGCACTACAAGGTAGTTAGTTTTATAGTTGCTAATCAACTCTAAAAAACATGGTGGCTATGCCCTGATTTGAACAGGGGACCCCATCATTATGAGTGATGTGCTCTAACCAGCTGAGCTACATAGCCGTGTCTTTCTAGTGTGTCACCATCGCTGGTGCGGGGCGTATTATGCTGATATGCTCCAAACTCGTCAACACCTTTTTTGCAAAAAAGTTGTCATTAAAGTCCTTTTGCAGATTAATTGCGCGAAATGGCTGAATATGAACCATAAAAAGATAAAAAGTGAGTTGTTTTCAGAAAACAAAAAAGGAGACATCAAGCCTCCTTTTAAAATACGAAGTTAAGATGCTTACACATTGAACAGGAAGTTCATTACGTCACCATCTTTAACAATGTATTCTTTACCTTCTTGGCGCATTTTACCTGCGTCTTTCGCACCGCTTTCACCTTTGAATTCGATATAATCATCAAAACCAATTGTTTGCGCACGAATAAAGCCTCGTTCGAAGTCTGTGTGGATCTTACCAGCAGCTTGTGGTGCTGTTGCACCAACTGGAATAGTCCATGCACGTACTTCTTTTACACCAGCAGTGAAATAAGTTTGTAATTTTAGTAGCTCGTAACCACCACGGATCACAAGGTTGAGGCCTGGCTCTTCAAGACCAAGATCAGCCATAAACTCTAACTTATCTTCTTCTTCTAGCTCTGAAAGCTCAGATTCAATTGCAGCACAAACTGGTATCACAACCGCATCTTCGTTTTTAGCAATCTCACGAACTTGCTCTAAGAATGGGTTATTTTCAAAGCCATCTTCAGTGACGTTCGCAATATACATGGTTGGCTTAATTGTTAAGAAGTTAAGTGGCTTGATAGCAGCGAGCTCTTCCTTACTAAGCTCTAAAGAACGTAGAGTTAAGCCTTCATCTAAATGCGCTTTCACTTTCTCTAGTACTTCGTTCTGGAATTTAGCTTCTTTATCGCCGCCTTTCGCTTTTTTAGCATTACGTTGAGCGGCACGATCCGCGGCTTCCATGTCTGCTAAAACAAGTTCAGTGTTGATAACATCAATATCATCAGCTGGATTAACTTGGCCAGACACGTGAACGATGTTTTCGTCTTCGAAACAACGTACAACATGACCAATTGCATCCGTTTCACGAATATTAGCAAGGAACTGGTTACCTAAACCTTCGCCTTTTGACGCACCTTTTACAAGACCTGCAATATCAACGAATTCCATAGTTGTTGCGATTGTTTTTTGAGGATTAACAATCTCAGCCAGTTGGTCTAAACGCGGATCTGGCACGGCAACAACGCCTGTGTTTGGTTCGATTGTACAAAACGGAAAGTTTGCGGCTTCAATTCCCGCTTTAGTTAATGCATTAAATAGGGTTGATTTACCAACGTTAGGTAAACCTACAATGCCACATTTAAAACCCATAATTTTGAACCTTCAGTTAATCAAATTGTTGCCGTAAGCGATTTTACGGCTTAAATGAATGTAGTCTGTTTTGTGCTTTTAACACACCATCTTTTGCTAAAATTTCCATACAGCGAACAGCTTCATCAACAACAGCGTCGATTTTTTCTTGGTCGGCTTGAGGTGCTTTACCTAAAACCCAGCCCGTTACTTTATCTCTGTGTCCAGGGTGACCAATACCAACACGTAAACGCATAAATTCTTTGTTATTACCCATTTTAGCAATTATTTCTTTCAAGCCATTGTGACCACCGTGACCACCGCCTTTTTTGATTTTAGCTATCCCCGGCTCCATGTCCATTTCGTCATGAGCAACTAAAATATTTTCAGCTGGGATTTTATAAAAATTAGCAAGACTTGAGACCGCTTTACCACTTAAATTCATATAAGTTGTAGGAATAAGCAGTTTGAATTCTTGGTTGTTGATTATCACTTTGCCAGATAGGCCGTGATGTTTTGAATCAGGTTTGAGGATGCAATTGTAGCGTTTTGCCAGTTCTTCGATGAACCACGCACCGGCATTATGACGGGTTTGAGCGTATTCAGGGCCTGGATTAGCCAGGCCCACAAGCATTTGAATAGTATTCAAGGTGCTAACACCTTAGAAATTATTCTGCAGCTTCTTCAGCTTCTTCAGAAGCAGCGCCTTTAGGAGCGTTTAAAGTAACAACTGCTTGGTCGTGGTCTGCACCTTTAGCTAGTTCTACTGAAACAACACCTGCAGGAAGAGCTACGTCAGAAAGGTGTACAGTTGCACCTACTTCTAATGCTGCTACGTCTACTTCTACGAACTCAGGAAGTTGAGCTGGTAAACAAGTGATTTCGATTTCTGTTACGTGGTGAGCAACAGTGTTACCGCCTTTAGTTGCAGCTTCTTCGTTGATGAAGTGTACAGGAACCTTAGTGTGGATCTTGTGAGCAGCGTCAACACGTTGGAAGTCTAAGTGAGTTACTTTAGGCTTGAACGGGTGACGTTGGATGTCTTTAAGGATCGCTTCAACTGACTCACCACCGATGTTTAGTGTAAGGATGTGAGTGTAGAACCCTTCATCTTCTTGTGCTTTTATTACTTTGTTGTGGTTAAGCGTTAAAGCAACTGCATCTTTACCAGCACCGTATAGGATCGCTGGTACTTTATCAGCGTGACGTAGGCGGCGGCTCGCACCAGTACCTAAAACTTCACGTACTTCTGCTTCTAAAGTGTATAATTCGTTAGACATGGATGTCTCCAAAATAAAAGTTAAATTAATGATTAAAGGATTCGCGACCAAATCCTCTACCTTAAAAAGGCGCGATACTATACCACCACTGAATGGTAAATTAAACAAAAAAAGCACCTTAAGGTGCTTTTTGTCAAAGTAAGCAATGTTTAGTGCGTAAACATTGCCGAGATTGACTCTTCATTGCTGATACGGCGAATCGTTTCTGCCAGCATGTCAGCGAGGGTCAATACTTTAATTTTATCGATAGAACGAAGCTCATCACTTAACGTGATTGAGTCAGTCACGATAACTTCATCAATGACAGAGTTGCGCAGGTTTTCTGCTGCAGCACCAGAAAGTACTGGGTGCGTTGCATAAGCAAATACGCGTTTAGCGCCATGCTCTTTAAGTGCCTCTGCTGCCTTACATAAGGTACCACCAGTGTCGATCATATCGTCAACAATGATACAATCACGGCCTTCAACATCACCAATGATATGCATGACTTGAGATACGTTTGCTTTCGGTCGACGTTTGTCGATGATAGCAAGGTCAGTATCATTAAGTAGTTTTGCGATTGCACGAGCACGTACAACACCGCCAATGTCCGGTGACACAACCACAACATCGTCAAATTCACGAGACTTCATATCGTCAAGTAGTACAGGACTACCGAATACGTTGTCTACAGGCACATCGAAGAAACCTTGAATTTGTTCTGCGTGCAGATCCACAGTTAATACGCGGTCAACACCAACACTTGAAAGGAAGTCTGCTACTACTTTAGCTGTGATTGGTACACGAGCTGAGCGAACACGACGGTCTTGACGCGCATAACCGAAGTAAGGGATAACAGCTGTAATACGACCTGCTGATGCACGACGCAGAGCGTCAACCATCACGATTAGTTCCATTAAGTTGTCGTTTGTAGGGGCACAGGTTGATTGAATAATGAAAACATCCGATCCACGTACATTTTCATTGATTTGAACACTGATCTCGCCGTCACTAAAACGACCAACAACAGCATCACCTAACTCGATGAATAAACGTTTCGCAATTTTTTGAGCTAACTCAGGCGTTGCGTTACCAGCGAAGAGCTTCATGTCAGGCACGGTAGGGTTCCTCAGGCACTGAAATTTTTTGGACTAACATGCAATGACGGTGTCAAAACAGGCTAACTTAAACAATTTTACTTCTACTCTTTAAGCCATGACGCTAACTGGCGATGAGCCAGTGATACAGCATGGCTTGGGGCGATAAACCCTTGCCAAGCGTTGGGTAATTTAGAGAGTACACGCCGTGCAATTTCCTCAGAGTCTAACTCGACAAAACAACACGCTCCCGTCCCAGTCATTCTTGACGGACCGTATTTTAGCAACCACTGCAGTGTCTTTTCAACCTCGGGGTAGAGCTTTTTAACCAGAGCTTCACAATCGTTGCTGGTATTTGCCATAAACCACTGACTGGTTAGTTTTGGCGTATTTCTTGGTAAATCAGGATGAGTGAAGACTTTTGCTGTACTAATATGGACATTGGGAAATACTACACAAAACCATTTATGTTCAATCTCAACCGCATTGAGCTTTTCCCCAACGCCTTGTGCTATGGCGGTTTTACCATTGATAAAGACTGGTATATCGGCACCGAGTTTTAAGCCTATTTCAGCCAAGGTATCCAGATTTAAGTGACATTGCCACAAAGAATTCAATGCCAGCAAAGTGGTTGCCGCATCGGATGAACCACCGCCAACACCACCGCCCATAGGCAAACATTTTTTTAAGTTAATCGTCACGCCTTGAGTTACTTGTTTGTATGGCAACAAGGCTTGAGCCGCTTTAAAGATTAGATTGTCTTCAGTTTTGATGTCATTGGTATCACCAACAATGCTAATTTGGTTGTCATCAGTTAAGTTAAACTCTAACTCATCTCCAAAATCTAAAAAGGTAAACAAACTCTCTAATTCATGATAGCCGTCTTCACGCTGATTATTGATGTGTAAAAACAGGTTAAGTTTTGCTGGAGCCGTTAGAGTTAAATTATTCATTATTGAACTGCCATGAATTGAGTTGAATTTTTATTCTTAATTTATCTTGAGTAAGTGAAATACGTTTTGGTAACCAAAAGCCATCAACCATTTGATAGCTTTGGTAGTCGATAAACCATGTTTTACCTTGTTTATCTGTCCACTTTGCAGACTTAAGGCGGGATTGAGGGTCGTACTGGTTGTTGTTACTCTGAATGGCACCGGTTAACCAAAATGGTGCCTTCTCAAAAGGTAGCTGAAAGCCACTCAACCGGGCAACGAGAGCACTGCTACTTTGGTCAATATACTGTTCATCTTGATAGGCCATTTCACTGTGATTTTCATGCTCTATCAGTTCAAGTAATTGTGTGCCAATAAAACTGGATAAAATGAGGTGCTGACGACTTTCTTTTAATTGCCAGTTGAAGTTAACAGACTGCCGATCATTTGGAGCAATAAAGGCGACTTTACCACTGACTTTCCAGTTATTTTGTGCCTCTAATTGCGACCGCCAATCAGTTTGTGGTATCTCTTGTTCTGTGATTCGTTGAGCACAGCCACTGATAAATAAAAAAAACATAAGCAAAATCAAATGAATTTGTTTCAAATGTTGTTCCTTCCTTTCCATATTTGCAGGATGTTTGATAAAATTCTCGGCTTTCTAGCAGGGCTCGAGCAATTTATTGGTAGCTATGACCATTATCGCACTTGGTATTAATCACAAAACAGCATCAGTTGAATTACGCGAAAAAGTGGCGTTTTCACCTGAGCAACTATCAAACGCATTGTCGCAATTAGCGAGCTCTGAGCACTTTAAAGAGACCGTGATTGTCTCGACCTGTAACCGAACTGAACTGTATTGTAGCCTTGAGCATAGCAATTCCCAAGCGCTTCTCAAATGGTTAGCTGATTTTCACTGTATCGACACTGAACAGCTTGAAGATAATGTCTACATTCATCAAAACCAAGACGCTATTAATCATTTAATGCGCGTAGCTTGTGGTTTAGACTCTTTAGTACTGGGTGAGCCGCAGATCCTTGGTCAGATCAAGCAGTCTTACAACAGTGCAAAACAGCATGACTGTGTGTTACCTACTTTTGAACGTTTATTTCAAAAAACCTTTTCTGTTGCCAAGCAAGTAAGAACTGAAACTGACATTGGTGCCAGTGCCGTATCTGTTGCGTATGCTGCAGTTAACTTGGCAAAGCACATTTATGGTCAACTAGATAAAACTAAAGTGTTATTAATTGGTGCAGGTGAGACCATTGAACTGGTTGCAAGGCATTTGTATCAACAGCACCCAAAAGCTATCACTGTTGCAAATAGAACGATTGAACGTGCTAAAAACTTAGCAGAAGAAGTAGAAGCTGATGTAATTTCATTGGCGCAGTTACCAGAAAAATTGTACGACGCTGATATTGTTATCAGTTCGACTGCCAGTACATTACCAATCATTGGTAAAGGTATGGTTGAGCAGGCGCTTAAACAGCGACGACATAAGCCTATGCTGTTTGTTGATATTGCCGTGCCGCGAGATATCGAAAGTCAGGTTGGCGAATTAGATGCAGCTTATATTTATTCGGTTGATGACTTACAAGCCATCGTCAATGAAAATATGGCAAGCCGTGAGCAGGCGGCAGAGCAAGCGCAAGAAATCATCCTTAAAAAAACGCATGAATTTGCCAAATGGCAACGCTCACAAGGGTCGATTGATGTTATTCGACAGTATCGAGATTCGGCGCAAGAAGTAAAAACAGAATTAGTAGAAAAGGCTGTAAATCAGCTACAATCAGGCAAACCAGCCGAAAAAGTGTTGCTTGAAATGGCTAACAAGCTCACGAATCGTTTAACTCACGCACCAACAAGGGCAATACAGGCCGCGGCGCAAGAGGGTGATATCGATAAATTGGCCGTGCTTAAACAAACATTAGGAATCGAGCAGGAAAAATAAATTAATGAAAGAGTCTGTATATCGTAAATTAGAGACCTTAGCCGAGCGCTATGAAGAAGTGCAAGCGATGCTAAGTGATCCAGAAGTTATTGGCGATCAAAATCGTTTCCGTGCCTTATCAAAAGAATACTCAGAACTTGAAGACGTAGTTAAAGCATTTTCTTCTTACCAGCAAGCCCAAGACGATGTGGCGACAGCTGAAGAAATGCTTAAGGACTCAGATCCTGATATGCGTGAGATGGCGCAAGAAGAATATAAAGAGGCAAAAGCAGCCATTGTTGCCCTAGAAGACGAACTGCAAATTTTGATGCTGCCAAAAGATCCTAAAGATAACAACAATGTTTATCTCGAAGTTCGCGCAGGTACCGGTGGTGATGAAGCTGCAATTTTTGCTGGTGATTTATTCCGTATGTACAGCCGCTACGCTGAAACTCAAAAGTGGAAAGTTGAGGTTGTCAGCACCAACGAAGGCGAGCACGGTGGTTATAAAGAAGTTATCGCTCACATCAGTGGTGAAGGTGTATATGGCAAATTGAAGTTCGAATCAGGTGCGCATCGTGTTCAACGTGTTCCTGAAACTGAATCTCAAGGTCGTGTTCACACGTCTGCATGCACAGTTGCAGTGATGGCTGAAATACCTGAAGCCGAAGCAATCCAAATTAACCCTGCAGATTTAAAAGTAGATACCTTCCGTGCATCGGGTGCCGGTGGTCAGCATGTTAACAAAACAGACTCTGCAATTCGTATAACGCACATTCCAACAGGTGTGGTTGTCGAATGCCAGGATGAACGCTCTCAGCACAAAAACCGTGCAAAAGCACTTTCTGTACTAGGAGCACGTTTACAACAAGCTGAAGATGAAAAGCGTCAAGCAGCCGAGGCATCTGAGCGTCGTAATCTAGTAGGAAGTGGTGACCGTTCAGAGCGTATTCGCACATACAACTATCCTCAAGGTCGTATTACTGATCACCGCATTAACTTAACACTTTACCGTCTAAATGAGATTGTAGCCGGTGAACTTGGAGCCGTGATTGATCCATTATTGCTCGAACACCAAGCTGACTTATTAGCAGCAATGGGTGACGATTAATCGTGGTAAACCTAACAGTCGCCCACGCACTCGCTTGGGCAACCCAAATTCTTCAAAACATCTCTGACTCACCAAAATTAGATGCTGAAGTTCTATTACTTCATGTTATTGATAAACCTAAAAGCTATTTATTTACTTGGCCTGAAGCCGAACTTACAGACGTACAATTGAGCGAGTTCAAGCAGTTAATTACAGAGCGAGAGACTGGTTACCCTGTCGCCCATTTAGTTGGTGTGCGTGAGTTTTGGAGTTTAGAGCTTGAAGTCAATAACTCTACACTAATTCCAAGGCCTGATACCGAAACCTTAGTTGAAAAAGCGCTCAGTTTAGATTTACCTAATAATGCAAAAATACTTGATTTGGGAACTGGCACAGGTGCCATCGCGTTAGCACTAGCATCAGAGCAGCCTAATTGGCAAATCACTGCGGTCGATTATTCTGAGCAAGCCGTTGCGCTTGCTAAGCGAAATCAGCAAAAACATACCTTAAATAATGTCACCGTTATACAAAGCGATTGGTTTTGTTCATTACCAAACCAACAATTTGATCTTATTGTCAGTAACCCGCCGTATATTGATGAATCAGATGCGCATTTAAGACAAGGTGATGTTCGATTTGAACCAAAAAGTGCATTAGTTGCTTTGGATAATGGCATGGCAGATATTAAGCTAATTATTGAACAAGCGCGGCATTATCTGGCACCTAATGGATATTTGCTCATTGAGCATGGCTATCAACAAGCGCTGTTATTGCAAGAGTTTTTTGCACAAATGGCGTATAGCAATATACTTACTGTAAAAGATATGGCAGGCTGTGAACGAGTAACTATGGCCCAATTTCAAAGCAAGCGATAGTAACGCCATGTGTATAAATAGGACCCGCGTATGGATGATTTTTTGTTTTCAGATGAGCCGAACGATCTTATAGAGCCTGATAGCAATGGTGTTTGGAAAGTAATTGTTGTAGATGATGAACCTGAAGTTCATGCGGTAACTAAGCTTGCATTAAGTGATTTTGAGTTTCAAAAGAAACGGTTAGAGTTCATCAGTGCATACTCTGGTGAAGAAGCACGTAAAGTGATCCGAGCGCACCCGGATGCAGCCATTGTTTTACTTGATGTCGTGATGGAAACCGATGATGCGGGTTTACAAGTTGCTAAGTTCATCCGAGAAACCGCGAAAAATAACCATATTCGTATCATTTTAAGAACAGGTCAACCAGGTCAAGCGCCAGAAAGACAGGTCATCGTTAACTATGACATTAACGACTACAAATCCAAGACAGAACTGACAGCACAAAAGCTATTCACTGTTGTGATGTCGAGTTTGCGTTCTTATCGCGACATATTAGCTATCGAGCAATCACGTCAAGGTTTAGAGAAGATTATTTGCGCTTCTAGAGACATCTTTTCATCACACTCCTTGGAGCACTTTATTAAGGGAGTTGTGCAACAGTTAACTTCTTTATTAGGTACAGTCGATGAGGCGATTTACGCTACTTCTTTGGTTGCAAGTAATGACTCAAACCATAATGCTGAACAGCTCGTTGTTTTCACTGGACGTGGAGAGTTTGAATCTTGTGAAGGCAAACCGATTACCGAAGTTCTAACTCAGGAACAACTTCAAGCTTGCTCTACTGCTTTGCAAGAAAAAAGTATAGTTTACAAAGACAATTATTTATTTGCTTACTGCACCAGTGAGTTTAACCACAGCTCAATGCTATTTGTGTCTGGTATTCCAGATTTTCTGACCGATACACAAAAGCACTTAATCGAAATATTTTCACAAAATGTGCAACTTGCTTATGAGAATGTGCAACTTCAGGCTGAGATCGAAGATACCCAACAAGAACTGGTATATAGGTTAAGTGAAGCGCTAGAGCTGCGCTCTACTGAAACAGGTAATCATGTAAAACGGGTCGCGCATATTTGCTATGCGCTTGCTGAAGGGTACGGTTTGCCAAAACGTGATGCTGAGTTAGTGCGTATGGCTTCGCCACTTCATGACGTAGGCAAAGTCGGCATTCCTGATGCGATTTTAAATAAGCCAGAAAAGCTTGAAGAGCAAGAATGGCAATTAATGCAAACTCACGCTGAAAAAGGTTATGAGATTTTAAAGGATTCACGCCGTGAAATTGTGAATGCTGGTGCGGTCATAGCCAAAGATCACCATGAAAAATGGGATGGCTCAGGCTACCCATCTGGAAAACAAGGTGACAGCATTCATATTTATGGACGAATTGTTGCACTCGCAGATGTCTATGATGCACTTCGACATAAGCGTTGCTACAAGCCTGCCTGGGAATTAGAGCCCGTTATGGCCGAGATTAATAGCCAAAAAGGTAAGCATTTTGATCCTAAACTCGTGGATGTGTTTAATAGCATTATCGACGATTTAGAGGCGATTTTAGTGAAGTATCCAGATAATTTAGGTAATTAAATGGAATATATTGCAATTAAACACACTCATGTGCTGTTTGCACTGTTGAGTATTATTTTATTTTACACGAGAACAGTATCTCGCTTTATGTCAGGGAAGCTCGCCAGAAATAAATTAGTTTTTATTGGCAGTCATATCGTTGATACCTTATTGTTGGTTTCTGCTGTAGCCTTATTGGTTGTTGCAAACATTAATCCATTACAGCAACCATGGCTCACTGAAAAAATAGTTTTAGTGATTGCTTATATTGGTTTAGGGTTTGTGGTTGCAAAATCAACACAGTTTAAAACTCAGGTTATGGCACTCACAGCAGCTACGATCTCACTTCTTCTGATTGGGTATTTAGCTGGCAGTAAAGCATCATTTTTACTTTAAGTTTCTTTGAGTAGGTTTTGCCTACTCATCCTCCTCATTTTTAACGCTTTACAACCTCTTCTAAACCGATTATCGAAAACTACTTCTACAAGGCGCTACATTAATTCCTATAAAAAATGTTAGACTAGCCGATTAGTAAGTAAGAATAATAGTTAAGGTCGTTGGTATTTATGACTGATATCTGGTTCGATGAACAAGACAGTAGTGCAGACTACATACCACAGCATACATTATTTAGATGCATTGATGCTGAGCGTCAGTGGGATGCGCAGATAGATCTAGAAGAGAGTTACTGTCAGCTTGCAGAACTTGAATTAGCTGTTGATCAAATATGTCGCGAACATACAGAGACACATACGTTGATAGATGTTCTTTTGGATGCATTTTATACTCGCTGGTTATTTAGTGGCAGCAATCAAAATGAAGTCGAGTACAAGTTAAATAGTGTCAATCATGTGTTGAAAATGCGCACAGGTAATGCCACTTCCCTTGCTCTGATTTTAACGCATTTACTGCAACGTGCACAGCTTGATGTGAACATGGCATTTCATCAAGGTGATATCATGCTACACATTGCCTTGAGTGCTGAAGAAGGCTACATCGTCGAACCTTGTGGCGGTAATCAAACTTGGTATATCAACGCAGAGAATGACAAAAAAGATGAAGAGCCTTTCGATCTATTATTTGGTGATGAAGCATTTAAGCTTTACCTCGCTCAACAAAAATGGGCGTTTATTACCGCGGATAAATTCGGCCATGCTCTAAGCTGTGTTGAGCAGTTGATGGAGTTGTTGGGAGATGACCCATATGAGCGCCGAGACAGAGGGTATCTACTTAATCAGATAAACTGTCCTAAGCTAGCCAAAGCCGATTTACAGTTTTTTGTCGACGAATGTCCTGACGATCCAACAATTGAGATTATTCAGCATCAAATAGAAGAGTTGCAAGACTACAATCATGTAGTGCACTAATATACAGCGTGCTTTAATATCTTTGCCAAGTCTAGCGTGGCGATATAGCATGCTCTACAGATTTCTGCATAGACATCTGTTAGGTTTCTATTATTAAAAGAATTAGGAAAATTATGAACACGCAAATCGTAAAAGTTGCAGATATTGAAGTGGCAAACGACAAACCGTTTGTATTATTTGGTGGTATGAATGTGTTGGAATCGCGTGATCTTGCTATGCAAATTGCTGAGCACTATGTTGAAGTAACCAGCAAGCTAAAAATTCCTTATGTATTCAAAGCGTCTTTCGATAAAGCAAACCGCTCTTCAATCAACTCTTACCGAGGCCCAGGTATGGAAGAAGGTCTGAAGATTTTCGAAGAGATTAAAAAGACCTTCAATGTCCCTGTGATCACAGATGTGCACGAACCTTTTCAAGCAGCCCCAGTTGCTGAAGTGGCTGATATTATCCAGCTTCCAGCGTTTTTAGCACGTCAAACAGATTTGGTTGTGGCGATGGCAAAAACTGGCGCTGTGATTAATGTGAAAAAACCACAATTCTTAGCACCACATGAAATGCGTCACATTATCAAGAAGTTGAATGATGCGGGTAACGACCAAATCATTTTATGTGAGCGTGGCAGTAGCTTTGGCTACAATAACTTAGTGGTTGATATGCTTGGTATGGATGATATGAAGCATATGGCTCCTGTAATGTTTGATGCAACGCATGCTCTACAACGCCCTGGTGGTCGTTCTGATTCTGCCGATGGTCGTCGTGCTCAGGCAACCGAGCTTGCGCGTAGTGGTATGGCGTTGGGTCTAGCGGGTCTATTTATTGAAGCGCACCCAAGTCCAAACGAAGCAAAGTGTGACGGCCCTTGTGCTTTACCACTGGCTAAGTTAGAAGGCTACTTAAAGCAGATGAAAGCGGTTGACGATTTAGTGAAAAGCTTCGAACCACTAGATACAAGCGCAGCCGACTTGTAATAATTATAAAAGAGCAGCAATTTTGCTGCTTTTTAGTTTGGTTTAGAGAATTATGTCTAGAAGACTTCCGCCATTAAACGCTCTAAAAGCTTTTGAAGCTGCAGCACGTAATTTGAGTTTTACCAAAGCCGCAGAAGAATTGTTTGTCACACAAGCAGCTGTTAGTCATCAAATCAAAACTCTTGAAGAGCATTTAGGGTTAAAGCTCTTTCTAAGAAAAAACCGCTCTCTGCTGCTGACCGAAGAAGGGCAGGGTTATTACTTAGATATAAAAGAAATTTTTAATCAACTCGTCGATGCCACAGATAGGCTATTAGCGCGAGGTGCAAAAGGGTCATTGACGGTGTGTTTAACACCAAGCTTTGCAATTCAATGGTTAGTACCGCGGTTAAGTAAGTTTCATGAACTTCATCCCGAAATTGATGTGCGAATAAAAGCCCAAGATGATGAAGAGAATTCGTTAACTGATGACGTGGATGTGGCTATTTATTATGGACGAGGGAACTGGAACGGTGTTGAGGCCTATCAGCTTCACAAAGAATATTTGGTGCCTTTATGTAGCCCGTTTCTTCTAACCGGCCCCAAGCCACTCCATGCACCATCAGATTTAAGTCAGCACACTTTATTGCATGACACCTCTCGTCGAACTTGGAAGGCGTGGATGAAAACCGCTGGTGTGCGTGATGTGCCAGTGAATAAAGGACCGATCTTTAGTCACTCATCAATGGTGCTACAGGCAGCTATCCACGGCCAAGGTGTTGCACTAGGTAACAGTGTATTAGCAAAGCCAGATTTAGATGCTGGCCGCTTGGTCATTCCATTTAGTCATAGTTTAGAAAGTAAAAACGCGTTCTATCTAGTAGTGAGAGAAGCGCAAGCTGAACTTGGTAAAATCGTTTCGTTTAAAGAGTGGATGCTCAGTATGGTTGAGCAAGAGGAACAAGCATGATCCAATGGATTAAAGCTGATAACCCCAAAGCACAATTTATTTTTGCTCACGGGGCTGGGGCCGGTAGTGACTCTGAGTTCATGCAAGATATGGCTAATAAGCTGGTTGAGCATGGTATTCGAGTTGGTTTATTCGATTTTGAGTATATGCAAATTACTAAGCAAACCGGTAAACGTCGCCCACCGGATAGAGTCCCTAAGTTACTCGCTTATTTCGAGAAAGTATTAGCGACAGTCGATGCTGATTTACCTCTATTCATAGGTGGCAAATCAATGGGCGGTAGAATGGCCTCATTGTTAGTGACAGAGCACATTTTACCTGTGAAAGGCGTTATTGCTATGGGGTATCCGTTTCACCCACCTGGCAAACCTGAAAAACTGAGAACGGATCACTTTGCAGATATACCTTGTCCATTTTTAGTATTGCAAGGTGAACGAGATACATTTGGCACTCAAGCTGAACTAGCCCAAATGTCGTTTGTTCAAGCGCCAGTATTTCAATTCTTTGCTGATGGCGATCATTCATTGAAACCGCGCAAGAAAAGTGGTTTTAGCGAAGAAGCACATCGTTTGGCCGCAGCAAAAGCCACCGCAGAATTTATAGAGCAATACCTGAATGACTAAACTATTTTTATTGATAGGCAGTGCATACTGCATGCTATCGGTGATGCTGGGTGCTTTTGCTGCCCATGGTTTGAAAAAACATGCTCCTGAGTATGCGGTCGATATTTTCAAAACTGCTGCCGAATACCAGATGTTTCATGGCTTAGCTCTGATTTTAGTGGCGATGCTTATTAAGCAAGGTTTAAAACTGAGTGCTTCAGGTTGGTTATTTACCCTTGGCACCATTTTATTCAGTGGCAGCTTATATTTGTTGGCATGGACTGAGTGGCGCTTTTTAGGCCCTATTACGCCGATTGGCGGCGTGTGCTTCATTTTAGGTTGGTTGCTTTTAATAATCAAAGCAGCCAAACATAAATTTTAATTAAAGAGATTTGAGAACACCTATGTCGAGTGTTGTGATTTATTGTCGTAGTGGCTTTGAAAGTGATGCCGCAGCTGAAATTAACCATCATGCAGCCTTACAAGGCGTTGCAGGCTATGTCAAAGCCAAACCAAATACAGGTTATGTGAGCTTTGAAACTTATGCAGCAAGCGATGCCGAATTACTCATTAAGAAAATCGACTTTCAAAGCTTGGTATTCGCAAGACAGTGGTTTGCAGGTGTATTTGTCAGTAATATGTCGATAGAAGATCGCGTCAGTGAAGTAAAAGCCGTAGTGGCCGATTTTCCTCTGTGTGGTGAGTTGCGTGTAGAAACCCCAGATACCAATGAGGGCAAAGAACTCTCAAAATTCTGTAAGAAGTTTTCAACGCCGCTTGCGAAAAGCCTAGAAAAGCAAAATAAGCTGACTCGTGCAGTGAAGAAAAACCGCCCAGTATTACATGTGATGTTTTTAGCAAACGATACGGCATTTGTTGGTTACTCTTTCCCGAGTAATAACTCGCCTTTCTTTATGGGTATTCCGCGCCTGCGTATGCCAAGTGATGCGCCGAGTCGCTCGACCTTAAAATTAGACGAAGCTTTTCACGTTTTTGTACCGCCAGAAGAAATGGAGCAGCGTGTTCAGCCAGGCATGCGTGCCGTAGATTTAGGTGCGTGCCCGGGCGGTTGGACTTACCAACTTGTGCGTCGAGGCATGTTTGTAGCTGCCATAGATAACGGGCCGATGAATCAGAATTTAATGGATTCAGGTCAGGTGAAGCACTTCAGAGAAGATGGCTTTAAATACTTACCAGAAAAGCGTAATAACACTTGGTTAGTATGCGATATGGTAGAAAAGCCGAAGAAAGTGACAAACCTAATGTTAGATTGGATGGTAAATGGCTTTGCTAGCGAATTAATATTTAACTTAAAGCTACCCATGAAGAAACGCTTTGAAGAGGTGTATCAGTGTTTAGAGCTAATTCGAGAAGAGTTACCAAAGTACGAGATTGAATATACTTTACAAGCTAAACATTTATACCATGACCGTGAAGAGATCACAGTGCAAGTTCAAATACACAAGATCCCACAAAAACTATTCAGTTAACGTTTAAAGCTAAAAATAATAAAGCCCTGACTTATTCAAGTTCAGGGCTTTTTGTATTTGAAGATTAGGTTACTTTAGCGTGATATATACTCCTGCGCAGTCATAGCAAAGTACTCAACCTGAGAATGTAAAATATGAGTAGGGTTCGGATCGACCACTTCAACTGGAATAGTGTTGTGGCGGGCAATCTCTAATGCCATATTTGTGATGTTGACGCTAAACGAAGTCCCCATAAATACCATCTTTTCAGCGTCTTGCATCTGCTGTTGCGCTCGGCTGATTTCGTATAACTCGGTGTAATATTCATCAAACAGCAACACATAAGGTTTTAAAGATTCATTTAAAATAGGCCCATTTTTACCTATTTTAAATAACTCAAGCAGCGAGCTTTCTAGGTTTGCTTCATCCACCTCATCCCAAGGGGCTTTAATACGTTCAACATCATCGCCTTGGTGGTGAAATAAAGTGACTTCATCTAATCGACCGTGAATTGAAATGAAATCTGAATTACCAGCCTTACCGTCTAACCCATCGATGTTTTGTGTGATCAGGGTTTTGTTAGCAAGCCAGTGGTGCACCATATTGGGCCCGTGGTGGCGGTATGTGGCAAAACGGTTGTAATACCATTTTAAAAACTCGGCTGGTTTGTGCACATACATATCACGCGTCGCCATTTGCTGTGGTGTATAGTTGCGACTACCAATCGTCCAAAAACCATCTTCACCACGAAAGGTGGGAATACCACTTTCAGCACTGACGCCTGCGCCAGTAATATATAAAGTCTTACTCATATTGTTTATTCCTACAGCGCCGACAATAAATTACTGTAATCATCACGCCAAATAAATGTTGGTTTTTGATTTGGCCAAGGGCTTTGCAGATGCTTAAAGCCTTCAATTGCTCGCTCATCAAAAGTTAATGTTACCCAGTGTGCGTTATGTTCATGTGCTTGCTTGGCTTTTGTTTCAAAGAAATGCACTGCAAGTTTAAGCTCGTCAGCAAGTCCGCGCATAAGGGGCGTGAGATCTAAATGACTATTAGAGATGTGTATTGCTAAAACGCCATGTTTTTTAAGCTGTGATAGATATAACTGCATGGCCTCAAGTGTTAACAAGTGCATAGGAATGGCATCGCCACTGAACGCATCCAATATAAGGGCGTCAAATCGATTTGCTTGGCCTCGCTCTTTTTGTTTTTGAAGCTGCACGCGACCATCACCAACCACATATTCAAGCCGTGCTTTACTGTTATTTAAGTAGCTAAAATGGCCTTGCGCAGTAGCAACAACATTAGGGTTTAGCTCGTAAAACGTATAGTTATCACGATTCTTGCCGTAAGCTGCCAGTGTACCTGCACCTAATCCGATAAAGCCCACTTGTGCACCGTTGGTTTGGCTGTTAAGCAGTTGAGCCACCGCCGTTTCAAAGCGGTAGTAACTTTGTGGCTGACCTTGTAAGTAAGTCGGTTCAATGATCTCAGTACCGTGAGAGGTGGTGCCATCTATTAGGCGGCGCTCTATTTGTCCATTGATAGAGACTTCTTTGACCGACAATAAGCCATAAAAGTTACGTAATCTCAATGTGTCATGGTTGGTAAACTGACTGTTCAACCAGATAAAAGTCGGTGTAAGTAATACCAATACGCCGCCAGCGACAAGCACCATGTTACGGCTTTTTGCAAACTGCTCCGAGCATATTAAAGAATAAATGAAAAGCGCCAAAACAAGTCCTAAAGCCAAAGGATACTCATAGAACAAAGTAAATACCTTTGGCGCGATGAAAGTAATCGCAGCAGTGCCTAAAGCGCCGCCTAAAGACATCATTAAATAAAACTGCGTCAGTTTAGACTGATGTGGTTTGGTCTTCTCAAGCTCGCCATGGCAGATCATACAGGCACTGAATAACACGGTTGAATAGAGCACAATTTGACTGAGTAAATCGAGTTGGCTGCCAATAAAGAACAGCATCAATCCAATAAAACTACTGAATGCGAACACCGCCAGCCAAAACCATCGTTGGTAAACCTTTGCCGAGTGGAAGCATAAAATAAAGGTGAGTAAATACAGTGATAAAGGTAGCAGCCATAGAAAAGGAATGGGCGATACATTCTGTGTCATCGCGCTGGTGGTTGCCGTTAACATGATCACACCACAGGCACTGAGCAATAGCCATAAAGGCAGACGCTTATCTATTGTCGAAACGCTTTCATTAGATTGCGCCGCCTGAATGTAATTATCTTGTTTAAGTGCTAAGCCAATAAAGCCTGCAAATAAAAAGACAAACACACCATAAACAAGGCTCCAAGCCCAAGATTGCGCAGACAGCGTTAGCCAAGGTTCAAATACAAACGGATAACTGATTAGCGCCAAAAAAGAGCCTATGTTCGAGTAACTATAGAGCTTGTACACTTTGCTGTTGAGTGATTGAGATTGCCAACTTTGTAATAGCGGCGAAGTTGCAGCAAGCACAAAATAAGGGAGACCTACGCTCAGTGCAAGTTTAAGTAACAATGCGAGCTCTGGAGAAGCTTGTTCTTTAATATCACTATCAGATAGACCTAAAGGTAATGTGAGTAAGCTAATGAGTAAGAGACTCAGATGCACAATTTGCTGTTTTTTTATATCAAGAAATTTAACCAGCAAGTGCGCATAACAATAGCCTGCGAGTAAAAAGGTTTGAAAAAACAGTAAGCAGGTTGTCCAAACTTGTGCGCCACCGCCAAACACGGGCAGTAAAGATTTTGCTAATAATGGCTGAACTTGAAATAACAAGAAAGCACTTATGAATATCACTATAGTGGCTAGCATACAGAGCCTTTGCTCGTTGGAAAATTGATTATTGCGCACTTTAGAGTGTTGTATTCATAGATGCAAACAGAGTTTAACTACACATAACCTAAGCGATGTTACTTGTCTTTCATAAATGATATTTAATCTCATTTTCTTAAATAGGTACTTCAATATGTATATGATATAAGATAACATTTGTACTGTTATATTATCTCTCTGGTATTTAGATGAAATTAAAATTATTAAGCAGTGCAATTTTATTAGCCATGTTAAGTGGCTGTGGTAATAGCAGTAAAGTCGAAGAAATCACGCCGACTGAACAAGTTGATCAGGGTTCGGGTGAAGGCTCGGGCGAAGGCTCTGGTAGCGAACATGATCATGAAATTGACTATCCATTAGGCCGACTTGCTGTTTCATTTGCTGATGAAAGTGATGTATCAGTTTATGATCTTACAAACAATGAACTATTAGAAACCGTCACATTAACTAACCCAGTTTCTGCACTTTATGCGAGTCCTGAAGGTCGATATGTGGTTGCTATTCAGCGCGAAGATGACCATGTTGAGTTTATTGATGGCGGTATTTTCTTAGAGGCTCATGATGAACACTTTCACTTAGAACAAGAAGACGTTCAGGCTGTAAGCTTTGAATTAGCAGAAGTAAAACCAACACACTATGTATTAGGTGGTGAGCATGCATTGGTATTCTTTGATGGCGATAAAGAGAGCCAGGCTGATGCGAGTTTTGCTTTAATTTCAGATGAAGGCATCACTGATGCAAAAATCGATGCTCATCATGAATTTAATACTTACATGCATGGTACAGGTGAAATTCGTGGTGAATATGTAATTTCAACGTTACGTGATGTTGATGCCGAAGGCACATTACCAGATCGAATTGCATTATTTGAACTACATGATGATCACTTCCATCAAGAACAAGAGTTCGAACATAAGTGTCCTGGGCTTCACGGTAGCGTTCAAACAGAAGAGTTTGTGGCTTTCGGTTGTACTGATGGCATTGTTGCGATTGAAGAAGAATCAGAAGTATTTACTTCAAAGCACATTGCTTATCCTGAAGGTTTTCCAGAGGGCGTTCGTATAGGTAAATTTATTGGTCATCCTGAAAATCACACCGTTATTGGTTTATCTCGCGTAGGTCCTTACACGGTTAATTTAGAGACAGGTGAAATCGAAACTTTTGCATGGCAGCCAGAAGGCGTTGAAAATTACCTTGCATACGCTGGTAATGCAAAGACAGGTAACGCATTAGTGCTAGATGACCAAGGTTATTTAAATATTTTCCATGGCGAACACGAATGGGAAAATGAAGCGCGTATTCAAGTTTTAGAAGAAATTGAAGAGGGTGCTACTGCTAAGATCATTGCAAACATGGCGCACCACATTGTGTATGTCGCGTATGGTGAGCACCTTTATGCGGTAGACACTGAAGCAAAAACAAGCACTGAAATTCAGCACTTTGATAAGCCAATTGCGAACCTTACTTGGGTAGGTGCGTTTGAAGCTGAAGAGCATGAACACGAGCATGATCACTAATAAATTTTATTGTTTAACAGACTCCCACTAAAAATGGCGACCAGTAGGTCGCCATTTCTTTATCGAAGTTTAAACTACATAGAGTTAAACTTCACGATAGTTCTTACGATAATTTTCAACCCATAGCTTGGTTGCGCCACATACCGCAACAGGCATGACGATCAAGTTTACGAAAGGAATTGAGGTGAGTACGAATACTGCAAAACCAAACCCGTAAGATAAGCCTTGTTCGCTTTTTAGGTCGTCTTTCATTTGCTTGAAATGAATTTTGTGGTTATCAAACGGGTAGTCGTTGTACTGTACGTTGTACATCCAACAGGTAAATAGCACCCACATGATTTGCCCAAACACAGGTAATACCCAAAGTAAAATAAAGAAGCCAATGGCTCTAGGTAGATAATAACAAAGTTTAGTCCACTCTCGTCCAAGCATACGCGGTACGTCTTTCAAGGTATCTGACAGTTTATCGTCATTGATAGGTTGACCTGTTAAATAGAGCTCAACTTTTTCACTAAGCAAACCATTAAAAGGTGCGGCAATGAAATTGGTTATCACAGTGAAAACCATGGAGTAGGAGAATAAGATCACCAAGATAGCAATCGGCCACATTAACCATTCTAGCCAACTTAACCAAGATGGCAGCAAGTTGTTGATGTATTCAAAGCCTTGAACTAGCCAATCATATAAAAAGAATAAAGAACCGCCGAATAGCAAAACGTTAACAAACAATGGAATAAATACGAAACGTTTTAGTCCTTTTTGGGTAATTAACGAAAACCCAGCAATGAAATACTCAATACCTTTGCCTAACTGCACAATTAGCCTCAACAATTATGTGTACACATTTTTAGTATAAAGCGTTCCAGAGACAGCGACTAGCGCTTAAAGTAACAAACTATGTCAAAGCAAGAATTAGCGGTCATGTTGAGCGGTTATTTTGGCAATTCGACGTTATAGCGTTTTGCGTACCATAAAAAGAAGGGCAGTTCGATGACTGAGAAGCTTACCAAGGTAAACCATACCCAGTTTACTTCAGTGAAAATTAAAGTAAAAGTCTGAGGTGAGCCCATGTACACGGAGCCGACTACAAACAAAGAAATCATTGATGCGATTAAATCTTGTAGAGAGATCTTTTTAAAATTATTGCCCGCATACTTTGGGTTCGCATAAAAATAGGCAACAAACAGAACAGTGAGATTAACAGCGATAATTGCAAATTCAGGAGTCATAGTCGGTAAACTGTTTAATAAAAACGCGAATAGTTTAGCGTTATGTAGATCGACTGTCCAAATAAAAGAGCAGTAAAACTCGGTTCTTTTGTGTTGGCGCAATTTTAAAATAAATAAGTATAATTAAAAAGCCTCGCCTAGTTTGAGCTTAATTAGGCTTATCGCTTTCTTAGTTGGCTCAGGTATAATCTCCAATGACTTTTGTGGGGTAACTATGATTTCTAAAAACCAACTAAAATTGTTGCGTGCATTGGCGCAAAAAAAATATCGCAAACAACATAATTGCTATTTAGTCCAAGGAGAAAAAAATATCCTTGAGTTGTTTGCTGCCAATGTGCAGGTAAAGCAGTTATTTGCCTCACCAGCCTTTATTAAGGCCCATCATGATAAAATTATCGCTGATGACATTGTCGAAGCCGATGAAGAGAGCTTAACTAAAGCGAGCACCTTAGTAAGCAATAATGCGGCCATTGCCATTGTTACTATGCCAGAACAACACAGCATAGACACATCTGGTCTCGTGTTAGCGTTGGATGGAGTATCAGACCCAGGAAACCTAGGCACCATTATTCGAGTGGCTGACTGGTATGGTTTAAAGCAAATCGTGGTTAGCCAAGATTGTGCTGATCATTTCAACCCAAAAGTGATTAGCGCGACTATGGGCTCATTTGTTCGTGTCGATGTGATCCGCGCCGACTTGGCGGCATTTTTAACAGACTATGAAGGCGATGTTTATGGCGCCTACCTTGGTGGTCAAAGCGTCCATAAAACCTTGTTTTCTGCAAAAGGGGTATTGGTGATGGGCAGCGAATCTCATGGTATTCGTGAGCAAGTTATGCCATTCATCAACCAAAAGATCACCATCCCCGCTTTTGGTGGAGCTGAGTCACTTAATGTGGCAATGGCTACCGGTATCATCCTAGATAACATTAAACGCCAAGATTATACCAACCCTCAATAATGCTCAATTATTTTGAGGGACTAAAACTGACGCTAACTTCGTTGAAAATTTCTCATTTAGAACAACTAAATAGCAAAATTTTCGCCTCGTTATCGACAAGTTTTACTTGCCTCAAAATAGATCGCTTAATTAAGAGGAATGGTATTAATCTTTGAAGATTATTTTGTTATTGTTTTCAATTAACTAAAGTAACCCTAACAAATCATGCGGCTGACCCATATTAAGCTTGCTGGCTTTAAATCATTTGTAGAGCCGAGCAAGATCCCATTTCCAGATCAGATGACCTGTGTGGTCGGCCCCAATGGCTGTGGTAAGTCAAACGTGATAGACGCCGTGCGCTGGGTGTTAGGTGAAAGCTCAGCAAAGAATCTACGTGGCGATGCCATGACAGATGTTATTTTTAACGGTTCAACACACCGCAAGCCTGTTTCTCAAGCATCAGTAGAGCTCTTCTTTGATAATACCTCAGGTGTGTTACAGGGCAGCCTTGCTAGTCGAAATCAAATCGCAATAAAGCGTTTAGTCACTCGAGATGGCCAGTCATTATATTTTCTTAATGGCAGTAAATGTCGTAAACGCGATATCACTGACATTTTCTTGGGCACAGGTCTTGGCCCGCGTAGCTATGCGATTATCGAACAAGGGATGATCTCTCGTTTAATTGAAAGTCGCCCGCAAGAGCTCAGAGTATTTTTAGAAGAAGCCGCAGGTGTGTCTAAATACAAAGAGCGACGCCGCGAAACACAAACACGTATTCAAAGCACCCGTGATAACTTAGAGCGTTTGTTAGATATGCGCCAAGAGCTGAAAAATCAGCTTGATAAACTTGCGGTGCAAGCGGAGCAAGCCAAGCAGTATCGCGAGCTAAAACGTGATGAGCGTTTGCTTAAAGGTCAAGTCGCAGTTATTAAATGGCAAAAGCTAAACGCACAACAGCAGCAAAAAATCGCCGAAATCGCTGAGCTTGAAAAACAAATCCGTTTTTTTAGTGACGCCCATCAGGGTCATGCTGATGTGCTCTGTGCATTAGAAGCAAAGCTTGAACAAGACACCCATAAACTAGAAGACACACAGCAACAAAAGCACCGTATTCATACCGAGATAATTCGTTTTGAACAGCAAAAGCTCAGTGCGCAACAACAAAAAACGCAATTACAAGCTGATATAGATAAACAAAAGCAAGCATTCAAAGAAGCACAAGACGCGCTGCAAACCCTACAACATGCGCAAACTGAGTTTACTGAGCATCAGCAAGTGGCAGAGCAAGGGCTTGAACAATCGAAAGACGCCTTGTTAAAAGCACAAAGCGTCTTTGAATCGTCTCAAGCTGCTCATAAAGTACAGCAAGCTAAGTTGAATGCCGGCCAGCATGAGGTTTCTGAACAGCGCCAAGCAATGCAGCAAGCAGAGCAAAACCTTAAGCAAGCAGAGTTATCATTGACTCATTTGCAGGTAAATATAGCCGAAGTGGCAAAGCAACTTGAACAGCACCAAAGCCAATCAGTCATAGAAGAACTGGATACAGCAAAAACCGAATTTAATCAGCTTGCGAAACAAATGGCTGGGCTTCAATCGCAGGCCAAGCAATTGGCAGTGGCTTTAGATGATGTCCAAACTGATTATAACAATGCTGAGTGTGAAGAGCGCGAGAGTGCGCAAAAAGTCAGTAGCAGCAAAGCAAATATTAGTGCGTTAGAGAATGTGCTTAGCTCACTGTCCGATGACGAACAGCAGACGTTACTGCAAACCTTATCTGTTAATGCAAGTCATGCAGTGATTGTTGAGAGCGCACTGCTTGGCATGACGCTATTACCTGTGAGTGAAAACACCACTGAGCATGGTGTTTGGAACAATAAGCAAGCGCCTCGCGATGGCTCTGTTGCCAGTTTACTGCAAGGGCAGGTATCCCCGGCATTTTTAAATCAGATCCAACTGCTTGAACAGGGGAAGCGATTTACTCCTGAGCAAGGCTGGTGGATGGCCGTGGATGTCGAAGGTAACTTGTATGGTAAGAACTTTAGAGTTAGTAAGTCTAAACAAACTTCTGTGGGCTTACTAACACAGCAAGCGCAATTAAACGAGCTCAATGGCGAACTACCAAAACTCATCGCAGAAGTCGAGCAAGCAAAAGCGCAAAAAGAAGTCTTAAAAACACGGTTACAAGCAGCGCAACAAGAGGTGGAGGTTAACAGTACCAATATTCACCAAATCGCTCAGGGTATGGCGAAGGCACAAACCTACTCCGAGCTATTAGAAAAGCAACATGCAAATTGGTTGCAAACCCTCGAGCAATATCAACAAAAGCAGGGTTTACTTAAAGCACAATTAACTGAGCAAACTGCGCCTATTACCGAAAAAAAACAACAGATTGCGGATATAGAAGTTACCCTTGAGTTACTTCAAGTGCAGCAAATTGAGTTACAAAGTCAGGCTGATGAGCAAGAGCAGGCATACATTCAGGCTGCAAGTAACTCGCAAACGGCTCAACAAGCATTGCATCAGGCAGAGCTTGAGTTACAAAAAGTACAAAATACGTGGCAAATTGAGCAAACAAAGCAGCAACATAGTCAAAGCGTTTTAAATAGCGCCCTTGAGCGACTTGAAACTTTACAGCAGCAATTAGAAGACCAACAACTACCATTGCTCGAGTGTGAAGAGCAGTTAATGATTCTAGTCGAGCAGCATCAAGAAATCGAAATTCAGCTTGCGCAGTGCCAAGCGCAAAAAGCACAAGCCCAAAAAGCACTGCAAGATAAACAAGCGAGTCTGCAAGACGCGCAATCGGGCGTTACGAAAAAACAAAATCAGCTTCAGCAGCTTAAATTAGCAGAGCAAGAGCTAATGATTAAAGCACAGTTGATGCTAGAACCCCTTGAAGAGTTACAGCAAACACTCAAAGATATTTTGGCAAGCCTGCCTGAAAATCCTAAGCAGTTGAGCTTTCAGTCAAAGTTACAAAACACTACTAAGCAGTTATTGGACTTGGGCGCGGTTAACCTCGCTGCGATTGAAGAATATGATCAAGCTCTTGAGCGCAAAACGTATTTAGACGAGCAGCTCGATGATTTAACTGCCGCACTTGAGACCCTTGAAGGAGCTATTCGTAAAATAGACCGAGAAACCAAGTTGCGTTTTAAGCAAACCTTTGATCGAGTAAATGAAGACTTTGCTGAGTTATTTCCGAAAGTGTTTGGGGGTGGCCACGCGTATCTTGAGTTGACCTCAGATGACCTGTTAGAAACCGGTGTTGCGATTATGGCAAGGCCTCCAGGCAAGAAAAACTCAACAATTCACCTTTTAAGTGGTGGAGAAAAAGCGCTGACCGCATTATCATTAGTGTTTTCAATATTTAGGCTAAATCCTGCGCCATTTTGTATGCTGGATGAAGTTGATGCACCGCTTGATGACGCCAACGTCGTGCGCTTTTGCCGTTTGGTCGAAGAAATGTCACAATCGGTGCAATTTATATATATTAGTCATAATAAAATCGCCATGGAAATGGCGGGTAGACTAACGGGGGTAACCATGGCCGAACCGGGTGTTTCGCGTATGGTTGCTGTAGACATAGAACAAGCAGTGCAAATGGCACAAACGTAGCAAGATAAAGGTGAGTAATGGCCGAAGAATTAAGATGGGCATTAATCGTGATCAGTGCGCTAGTTATTGGCGGTTTATTGATCCACGGCTTATGGTCAGTAAGAAAAAAAGAAACACCAGAACACACTGATAATACTCCGAAACCACAACCTAAAGTTGAGCCTGCGGCCCCTGCGACTGAAAATGAACCAGAATTAGGCGATATGAACTTTTCGGCAGTAGATGAAGAGCCGACTACTGAGCCAGTTGTTGAAGAGCAGACACAAGATAACGCACCATCTGCAGCCACTGAGCCACAAGACTTTATAATCTTACACATAGAAATGCCAGAAGGCCTTTCGATGGCCGGCTCTAAGCTATTACCTAGCGTTTTAAGCCTAGGTTTTAAATATTCAGATGAAGGTTTCTTCAACCGTCACGTTGAGCCGTCAGGAAAAGGTCCTGTCCTATTTCGTTTAGTAAATATGTTCAACCCGGGCACGTTCGATATTGATAATATGGAACAGTTCAGTACTGCGGGTGTTAGTTTATTTATGACACTACCATGTGAAGGTGATAGCCTTGCAGCTTTTAATATGTTGAACAGCGCAGCTAAGAAGCTGTCTGATGAATTTGGTGCCACGGTACTTGATCATCAACGTCAGCCTTTAAGTGTTGAAACGGTGCGAAGCTATGTTGAAAAGGTTCGCGAATTCACTGCTTAATGAATAGTGCGTTATGATTTTTTAGGCCACCAAACTGATGTTTGGTGGCTTTTTGTTTTTAGAGGTCGAGATGTCAGAGTCAGTTGTTAAGCAAATTGATGCATTAAAACAGCAATTAGAAGAGTATAACTACCAGTATTATGTATTAGATAACCCAAGCGTGCCAGACGCAGAGTACGACAGAGTAATGCGTGAGTTAATGGCAATAGAGCAAGCAAATCCTGAATTACTTACACCTGATTCCCCATCGCAGAAAGTCGGTGGGGAAGCACTGAGCAAGTTTTCTCAAGTGACCCATAAAGTGCCGATGTTGTCTCTTGATAATGCCTTTGATGAAGCAGAATTCAGCGCATTTAATCGTCGTATTCAAGAGCGCTTGTTAGTGAGCGAGCCATTGGACTTTTGTTGCGAGCCAAAGCTTGATGGTCTAGCGGTATCTATCTTATACAAAGATGGCGTGTTAGTGCAGGCGGCAACTCGCGGTGATGGGCAAGTCGGGGAAAACATTACTGAGAACGTTAAAACCATTCGAAATGTGCCGCTGCGTTTGCGGGGTGATGATATTCCGGCTGAGCTCGAAGTGCGCGGTGAAGTATTTATGGATACGGCGGGGTTCGAAAAATTAAATGAAACTGCGTTTGCTAAAGGTGAAAAAACTTTTGCTAACCCACGTAACGCTGCAGCTGGCAGTTTACGTCAGCTTGATTCTAAAATTACAGCCAAACGCCCACTGA
>Ga0114932_10000864_pt1 | contig 35777 bp, 35 predicted proteins | sample 2SBtaG_2_FD_87286 | JGI IMG/M metagenome (GOLD analysis project Ga0114932, IMG submission 87286) | Deep subsurface microbial communities from Kolumbo volcano to uncover new lineages of life (NeLLi) - 2SBTROV12_ACTIVE470 metaG | ecosystem: Environmental > Aquatic > Marine > Volcanic ...
AAGGCGGCCAAGCAGGCCGGGTTCGGGTTCGGGTTCGGGTTCGGGTTCGGGTTCGGGTTCGGGTTCGGGTTCGGGTTCGGGTTCGGGTTCGGGTTCGGGTTCGGGTTCGGGTTCGGGGAGAACCTCGTTGGGTATGGGTTTTGATGCAAGAGGTCCCGGTGCGGGGGCCGGGACGTTGGTGCGCTCTGGCTGATGTTCAATTTCGGGTGGTTTTCCAGTTGTTTCTTCATCCCGGTCGGAAACACCTTCGTCGCCTTCACCGACGATGGCATCGAGCCCTTCGTCGATTTTGCTCGACGATTTGAACAGCCGGTCTTTCAGTTTGCGAAAAAATGACATGTGTGGGCTTTCTGATCGGGTTTGCGCCTAAATCAACCACCTAATTCCCCGCGTGGCCAAGGAAAAGACCTGAACGACGAAATTCGGGCTAAACCGGAGCGCCCAAAACCCCCAAAACGATCAAAACCTGTGCGCTCCAATAAAAGGTCCAGACGATATAAGGTGTGACACGCAGGCTGCGGGCCCCGCAAGACAGCACGAACAGTTCGATCGACAACACCGCGTCGGAAATAATAAAGGCCGCGGCACCACCCATGACCATCAGATGTCCGGCGTGCACGGGCAACGCCAGCGCCGCCAGCCCCATCGCGCAAATCACAACGATATAGGCCAGCACTGGCACCTTAAGCTTGCCCAGTTTGGGCGACAGCCACGACGCCATTGCCATCGCCGCAAATATAAGCATGACCGCCCACATCCAGCGATCCAACAACACTTCAAATGTGCCACCCAACTGCGCGAACAACCCGATATAGGCTACGTGCGCCAGAAAAAATGCGGCCATTCCGGCCAGGAAGTTGCGCGTTCCGGTGCGCGAAAGAAAGAAATCACCGGTTGCACTGGCCAAAAGCGCCGCCACCAATACCACAGGTGCGGCAAACAGGGCCGCGAAAACTGCCAAGAGTAATATACTGGATGTCTTGCACAACATCCGCGCGAAAGACTCGGCTTTTCGGGCGTAATAGGCCCCGTAAGCCACTGATAAAATAAAAGATAATATCAGACTCGCAAGTCCGGTCAGTGCGCTCATCGCGTCGTGTCACCCGTCAATAATACCGCACCCGGCTCTGGAAATCGCAAACAGCACGGATTTATGTTGTTGTTCTGAATTTGGAACCAATGTTGTGAAAAATGCCACACTAGGTGTTTATTGTACACAAAAGACGCGGGTTTTTGCATAAAACTGTGTAGTAATTAACCAACGTCGTACGAGCCGACGTCAAAAACAATAAACTATACGGGAAAATAACATGTCAGAAGCTGTAAAAAAAGTATCAACGGTGCGTGTAATTGCGGCGTTTTTGTTGGATTTCTTCACTGCCTTTTTCATTTTTGGTTACATCGTCGCCAAAATGACCGGCAACGTCACTGCAAACGGTTTCAGCATGCAGGGAACGCCTGCGCTAATGGCCATCGCGCTGGTGATCGCCTATTTCATCGCCGGTAAATATTTGGGCGGCACGCTTTGGCAGCGCGTCATCAAAACCAAGTAAATCATATTTTCTTTGGGAAATATTTGATCACTGACCGGATTGGGTTTGGCGCGGCCTGACCCAATCCGCAAATTGACGCGTCTTGCATCAACGTGCACAACTCTTCCAAAAGCGGCGCATCCCATGTTGATGCCTGCATCAATTGCACAGCCTTTTCGCAGCCCACGCGGCAGGGCGTGCATTGCCCGCAACTTTCGTCTTCAAAAAAACGCAGCATATTCAGCGCCGCGGCACGCGGTTCATCGTGGTCGGACAGCACCACAACGGCGGCCGAGCCGATAAAGCTGTCGTAGTCCTGCAATACGTCAAAATCGAGCGCGATATCGTCCATGGCGGCGGGCAGCAGCCCCGACGACGGGCCACCGGGCTGATAGGCGGTGAATACATGACCGTCCAACATACCGCCGGCGCGCGCGATCAGCTCGGCAATTGTCAGCCCCGCAGGGGCGATGACAACACCCGGTTGCCGGACCCGTCCTGAAACCGAATAACTGCGCATACCTTTGCGCCCGTTGGCACCGTGGTCGGCAAAGACTGCGGGGCCATTTTGCAATATCCGCGCCACCCAGACCAGCGTTTCCACATTATGCACCAGCGTCGGGCGGCCAAAGATACCAACCTGCGCCACAAAGGGCGGGCGGTGGCGTGGCAATCCACGCTTGCCTTCGATGCTTTCGATCATGGCGCTTTCTTCACCACATATATAGGCCCCGGCCCCGCGCCGCAGGTCGATATAGCCTGCGGGCACGATACCCGCGCCCTCCAGTGCCTTGATCTCGGTGCGCAAAAGCTGCAGCGCAGCAGGATATTCGTCGCGCAGGTAAATGAAACAGGTTTCAGCCTCCACCGCCCAAGCGGCGATCAACATACCTTCCAGAAATTCATGCGGTTTGGATTCCAAAAACAGCTTGTCCTTGAACGTTCCCGGCTCGCCTTCATCCGCGTTGACCGCCAGCAGGCGCGGTCCCGCCTCGGCGCGCACAAAACCCCATTTGCGCCCTGTTGGAAACCCGGCGCCACCCATGCCGCGCAGCCCGCTGTCGAGCACCGTTTGCTGCACCTCATCAACGCTGCGGGTGCCTGTTCGAAGATCGGCCAGTTGGGCGTATCCCCCCCGTGCGCGGTAGGTTGCAAGCGTCTCGTAATCAGGCGTAACGGGATGAACATCACCGGCGTCAGCGGCTTGTTTGACGGTCTCGGGCGTTGCCAGCTCTACATGCCGGTGCCCGACTTCGGCGACCGGTGCCTTGTCGCAGCGCCCCATGCAGGGCGCGCGCAGCACGCGGATATTGTCAGCGTCCACACCATCCGTCAATGCCCGCAAAAGCGCCTGCGCGCCCGCCATCTCGCAGCTTAAACTGTCGCACACCCGAATGGTCAACGGCGGTGGCGTGTTGTCGCCTTCTTTCACGACATCAAAATGCGCGTAAAAACTGGCGACCTCATAAACCTCAACCTGCGCCAGTTTCATTGTATCCGCCAGCGCGCAGATATGCGCCGCTGACAAATGCCCGTAACGGTCCTGAATCAGATGCAAATATTCGATCAGCAAGTCGCGCCGAAGCACGCTTTCACCCAAAAGTTCAGAAATTTCGGCCAGCGCCCTGTCGTCGGGCTGACGGCCCTTGGGCCGGTGACGCCCCTTGCCCCGCCCCGACTTCCACACCCCAGCTGCCTTTGTTTCAACCATGGTCCTGCCACCCCGATTCACGTAACACGCCCTAGATAAGCGTGAAACGCAAGGCCCAAAGGGCCAAAAGCGACATGCACACAGGTTGAAACGCGCGCCGTGTTCAAATGAATTGCGCTCGGTCCGCGCAGTCCGTAACTTTGGGCAAAACACAAAGGAATTCCCGATGAAACGCTGGTTATTGCTGTTTTGTAGTCTGCCCGTGGCCGTCGCAGCGCTGGAAAAGCTAAGCGCGCAGGATTTTGACGACTATTCCAGAGGTCACACGCTTTATTTTGCCCAAAACGGCAGTCCCTATGGCGTCGAACAATATTTCGACAACCATAAATCAATCTGGAAATACGCCGACGGCACCTGTGCCAAAGGCGTCTGGTGGGAAGAGCGCGACCTGATCTGTTTCGTCTACGACAGCGACCCTGAACCATCGTGCTGGAGCTTTCACAAAGACGGCGATAAATATTCGGCGCGCGTCGAAGATGGCGATCCAGCGAATGAATTGGTGGTCGTGGGCATCAATAACGACCCGATCACCTGTCGCGGTCCCGACGTCGGCGTCTAGGGTCGGGACCAGCCATGTTGCGACCCGTTCTACGGGCTTAGAATAAGTCGCCCTGATCGTCGGTTGATTTGCGTCGTGCGGTGCGGGTTCTGGTCGCGCCAACCGGCACTGCGGCCAGATTACCGTCGTGGAACTCCAGATCGAATGCCTGGGCATCCGCCGCCGCAGATCGCGAATCCAACACCAGGCCAGCGCTGTCGCGCACTACGGTGTAACCGCGTTTCAACGTTTCCTTGTACCCCAGTGTTTGGTGCAGCCGGTCGAGCGCACCCAATTTTTGCCAGCGCGTTGAGATGGTGCTTTTGGCAACCAAAGACAATCGTGCTGCCAACGCCGTAATATCAATGCTGCGCTGCTGCACCAGCCGGGCGAGCACTTGTGGTCGCAACCCTGCGGCTTTTTCGCTTAGGTCCAGACGTCTTTTTTGCACCGACCTGCCCAAAGATGTGGTCAGACGGCTGGCCACAAAATCCAGCCGCTGGCCCTGCGCCTCAATCAGATCTCGCGGTCGGGGCAAAGCGCGCGCCACGTCGCGCAATCGCTGCTGACGCCGCTCGATCGCTTGCGAAAGCGCACGCAACCGCCGCGTTTCCAACCCCGACAGATGCACCAGCAGTTCGGCGCGCACCGGCACCGCCAGTTCCGCCGCCGCGCTTGGCGTGGGCGCGCGCACGTCCGCCGCATGATCAATCAGCGTCGTATCGGTCTCGTGCCCCACCGCCGAAATCAGCGGAATGCTGGACGCGGCTGCCGCGCGCACCACGATCTCTTCGTTAAAGCTCCACAAATCTTCGACTGATCCACCGCCACGCGCCACGATGATCACGTCAGGGCGCGGAATGACACCGCCCGGGTCCAACGCGTTGAACCCGGCAATCGCCGCCGCAACTTCGCCTGCGGATTTTTCGCCCTGAACCGCCACCGGCCAGATCAGCACTTTGCTGGGAAAACGGTCGCGAAGGCGGTGCAGGATATCGCGGATCACCGCGCCCGACGGCGAGGTCACCACCCCGATCACTGTCGGCAGATAGGGGATGTCCACCTTGCGCGCGGGGTCAAACAAACCCTCGGCCTGCAGCGTCTTGCGTCTTTTTTCCAGCATCGCCATCAGCGCGCCGATCCCGGCAGGGGCGATATCCTCGATCACCATCTGATAGCGCGATTGCCCCGGAAACGTCGTCAGCCTACCCGTTGCCACCACCTCGAGCCCCTGTTCGGGCGCGGTGCGCAAACGCGCGGCGACGCCCTTCCAGATCACGGCGGCCAGAACTGCGCGGTCGTCTTTCAGGTCCAGATAAATATGCCCCGATGCCGGACGCGACACCCGCCCGATTTCGCCGCGAATGCGCACGTGGGAAAATTCACCCTCTATCATCCGTTTCACCACGCCGGAAATTTCCGACACGCTGAATTCGGGTGCGTTTTCGCCCGCCTTTGGATCGTCGATCAGATCGGACATCGCTCCCCGCTTGTGTAACTTCGCGGGCAACTCTAGAACGCTGCCAAAGCGAGGCCAAGCAGTAAGGCGCAATTCATGAATATTCTGATTCTTGGCAGCGGCGGGCGCGAACACGCGCTGGCATGGGCGATCTTGCAAAACCCCAAATGCGACCGGCTTATTTGCGCACCGGGCAACGGTGGCTTGGCCGAAATCGCCGAATGCGCCGATCTGGATATTCTTGACAGCAACGCGATCATCGCGTTTTGCGCCGTGCAAACCGTGGATTTCGTCGTGATCGGTCCCGAAGCGCCGCTGGTCGAAGGCATAGCCGACGCGCTGCGCGCCGCCGGGATCATGTGTTTTGGTCCCTCGGCGGCAGCGGCACAACTGGAGGCGTCGAAATCTTTTACCAAAAAGATATGCGCTGCCGCCAAGGCCGATACAGCGGCGTACGCGGTTTTTGCACGTGCCGACGACGCTCACGCCTATATCGATGGCCAAAGCGCGCCCATTGTGATCAAAGCCGACGGTCTGGCGGCGGGCAAAGGCGTTGTGGTCGCGACGGATTTAACCGAAGCACACCTTGCCGTCGACGATATGCTGGGCGGCCAGTTCGGCGCGGCTGGCTCTTGCGTCGTTGTCGAGCAGTTCCTGACGGGCAAGGAGGCTTCGCTATTCGTGCTGTGCCACGGCGAGACCGCACTGGCCATCGGCACGGCGCAGGACCACAAACGCGCGTTCGACGGCGACAACGGCCCCAACACCGGCGGCATGGGGGCCTACGCACCGGCGCCGGTTCTGACGCCCGCGATTGAAGATCAGGTCATGGACGGGATCATCCGCCCGACCCTCAGCACCATGGCGGCGCGCGGCACGCCGTTTCAGGGTGTGCTTTATGCCGGGTTGATGATCGACGCGGGCCACGCGCGGCTGGTGGAATATAATGTGCGCTTTGGCGATCCCGAATGTCAGGTATTGTGCATGCGCCTGGGCGCGCAAATGCTTGACCTGTTACTGGCCTGCGCCGAAAATCGGCTGGACACGATAAAGGTCAACTGGGCCGATGATCATGCGCTGACAGTGGTCATGGCGGCAAACGGTTATCCGGGATCATATAGTAAAGGCAGCGTTATCAAAGGTTTGGATGCTATCGCTGCCACTTCGAAACAATGCGTATTTCACGCGGGCACGTCGGTTTCCGATCATCAAACCGTCGCCAGCGGTGGCCGGGTGCTCAGCATCACCGCCCGCGCCGACACGTTACAGGGCGCCCGTGATCGGGCTTATGCGCTGATCGCCGCCATCGAATGGCCGGATGGATTTTATCGCCAAGACATCGGCTGGCGCGCGCTCGGCCATTAGATCCGGCAGTCGAGCGCCGCCTGCAGACTATTGGCACGCGTGTTTGGCCCCAGATCTCTGGTGGTCAAAATGCCGTCAACAAAGGCAGTCGCCATCACCCGCGACCAGTCGGCATTGGCGGTGATCACTTCGGGTGCGTTGCCCGCACAGTGGCGCACACCTCCCGATATGAAATCTTCGCCGATGCTGTGATTGGTCAATCCGGCCAGTTCACCGATTTGCACCAGCCGGTGACCCTTTAGTGTCCAGATTTTCAAAATCTTGCTGAGATGCGGTTTTTCCACATAAGCGATGTCAAGCCGCCCGTCGCCGTCAAAATCGGCGATGCCCGCCGGTGCCAGCCAGCGAAACGGGCGTCCGAAATCAGGCGTCGCAGCGATTTTTTCCAATCGTTCACCTTCAATCAGGCCGTAAATCGCCAGCTGCGCGCCGTTGTTGATCTGTGTTTCAACCACAACCACTTCGGGTGTGCCGTTGCCGTCCAGATCGGCAAGGCGCGGGGCCAGATCCTCGAACACGCGCTGCGCATTCAGCCGCAGGCTGGCCACGACATAGGGTCCGTGATCCGCTGATCCCTGCACCAGATAGGTCAACGTTTTCCATTCCAGCGCGTCACCCAGAATGCCATGCGTATAAATGTCGGTGGGGTCCGAATAATACGCGTGAAACCCCGGCAACAGCACGCCGTCGGCATCGGTTATTAAACCTGTGCGACAGCCGGGTGCGCCGTCAACGGCCATACAATGCCCGTCGACCTGCGCTGCCGCCGCGTTGCCAAATATCAGCGCCGCGATCAGCAGCACAACCCGCGTCATATCTGTTTTTCCGGCATCCGCACGATCAAACCGTCAAGCGCATCGCTCACCTTGATCTGGCAGGTCAGGCGTGATTTTACCGTGTCGGGCTCCCAGGCGAAATCAAGCATATCTTCCTCCATCGCGTCCTTGGCGGGCAACTTGTCGACCCAGTCGCCGTCCACATAAACGTGGCAGGTTGAACAGGCGCAGGCCCCGCCGCAATCGGCCTCGATTCCGGGAATATTGTTGTCGCGCGCGCCTTCCATGACGCTAAGCCCGTTGGCCACCTCGACGTCATGCGCCGTGCCGTTGTGTTCGATATAGGTGATTTTGGCCATGGGGCGTCCTTTTGGGTATATCATATTTCTGCATGGCAGTTAGTGGATATCGTTGGTAATTTCCAGTGCCATAAAGCACTTGTTATCTGCGTTAAATGTTCTATCTTTGTTCTGTCATGTCTTTCCACCCCGCCCCGCCCGACTGGCCGCGACCACCGGCCTGCCTGCCCCATGCCCGCCTGAGTGAGCCACGCGACGGCGCGTTGGTCACCGTGGCCGGTCTGGTGTTGGTGCGTCAAAGACCCGGCACCGCCAAAGGCGTTATTTTCCTGACGCTCGAGGATGAAACCGGCATTTCCAACATTGTGGTCTGGGAAAAAACCTATCAAAAATTTCGCCGCGCCGTGATTGCCGGACGCCTGCTGCGCGTCACCGGCCCCATTCAGCGCGAAGGCATGGTCGTGCATATCATCGCCCATAAAGTCGAGGACATCTCGCCCATGCTCGATGCGCTCGCCGACCCCAACGCCGCCACCTGACCCACGTCTTCATTTTTGCACAAATACTCGTACCGCAGACACCACCGCCACGCGGCCCGTTGAAAAGAAATATCTTTAGTCACCGCATACTTGTGGTTATGATGAACAAAAACAGGCAAGCCAATGAGCACATTATTCAACGCGGGCACCGTTGCGGCGCTGGCCATTCTGGCTGGGTGCAGCCAGATCACCAACATCGAATTCGTCAGCGCGCTGGACCCGAACACCGCAACCGAACGCCCGCCAGACGCGCTGCCGGGCAAATGCTACGGCAAAATCACGACCCCCGCGATTATCGAAACCACCACGCATCAGGTGCTGGTGCGGGCCTCGAAATACGACGACAGCGGTGCGCTGATCAAACCGGCGGTCTACCGCACAGAAACGGTGCAGGATATCGTTCAACCGCGCACGGACAGCTGGTTTCTGGCCCCTTGCACAGATGATTTGCGCCCCGAATTCACAGCATCGTTGCAGCGGGCGCTCAAAGCACGGGGATATTATCCATGGCCGGTAACGGGCAAGAACGATTTGCTGACGCGGGGGGCGATTAAACAGTATCAGGCAACGCTGGACATCGACAGCGCCACGCTGTCCGTCAAAGCCGCCCAAAAACTGGGGCTGATCGCCTATCCGCGCGAGGAAACTTAGATCGTGTCACGATTAAAGCCAATCACCCGACGCTGCCTGTGACCCGACCACGAAAAAGGGCACCGCACGGGTGCCCTTAGTTACTTGTAACCTGTGAGTTCAGGATCAGCCCTGATCAAGCGTCAGAGCGACGAAACGCGGATCGCCACCACGGCGCACCAGCAGCAGCAACGATTTGCGCCCTGCGTCGCGAGCCTGATCAAGTCGCTTGGTAAACGCGGCGATCGAGTCGACTTTTTGCTGGCCCGCCTCGACGATCAGATCACCGGCGCGCAGACCTTTGTCAAAGGCCTGACTGTCGGGTGCCACGTCCATGACGACGATCCCGGCGTCCTTGTCGGTCAGACCAAGTTGAGCGCGCAGCTCTGTGTTCAGCGCGATCACCTTCATGCCCAACAGCTCTTCTTCGCGGGGTTTCTCGTCAGGTGCGGCGACTGCGGGCACAACGGTCTCGGCCTCGGCTTTTTCGCGCTGCCCCAGAACGACCGTGAGCGTCTCGGTCTTGCCATCGCGCACCACCACTACGGTCACGGCTTTGCCAACGGCGGTTTTTCCTACCATCCGCACCAATTCGCGGGTGTTGGCTACGTGATTGCCATCGAACGTCACGATAACGTCGCCCGACAACATGCCCGCATCCAGCGCCGGACCCGTGGGCACATCTGTCACCAGAGCACCGGCAGCATCGTCAAGCGCCAGCGCGTCTGCGACGTCGGCTCCGACGTCCTGAATACGCACGCCCAGCCATCCGCGGCGGGTTTCACCAAACTCCTGCAATTGCGCCACTACGCGTGACACTACCGCCGAGGACATGGAAAACCCGATTCCGATGGACCCACCGCCGTTGGGTGACAGAATGGCGGTGTTCACGCCGATCACATCGCCGTCCATATTGAACAGCGGACCGCCGGAATTCCCGCGGTTGATCGCGGCGTCGGTCTGGATGAAATCATCGTAAGTGCCGCGCAACGATCGGTTCCGGGCCGAGATGATCCCGGCGGAAACCGAAAAGCCCTGCCCCAGCGGGTTGCCCACGGCCATGACCCAATCGCCGACGCGCGCCACATCGCTGTCGCCAAATTTTACAAACGGCAGCGATTCGTCGCTGTTGACTTTAAGCAGCGCAATGTCGGTTTTCAGATCGGTTCCCACGATTTTGGCGGTCAATTCGCCGCCGTTAAAAAATTCAACCAGCACTTCGCTGGCGTTTTCGATCACGTGGTTGTTGGTGACGATATATCCGTCTTCGGAAATAATGAACCCCGATCCCAGCGCCGTTGCACGCCGCGCCCGTGGTTGGTCCTGCTGGCGGTCAAGAAAATCCTTGAACAGATCTTCCAGTGGCGAGCCCTGCGGCACCTGTGGTCGTGGTGTGCCGTCAACCGCCACGGAGGTCACGGTGGTGATATTTACCACAGCGGGGCTGATCCGGTCGACCAGATCGGCAAAGCTTTCACCGACGCCGCGCGCGTTGGCGGCGATCGACTGTGCCAGCAAAAGCGACAGTCCCATGAAAAGAACGATTAGATTGCGGCGCATGGCCGACGATTGATTAACGAGTGATACTGCGCGGGTTTTCAAGTTGATTTCCTCCGTTGTGCACCGTTTCGGCGCGTCAATTGAATCGGTTGCTCTCTGGCGCCAGAATCGTGTCTTTTGCACATCGATTCAACCCAATCCTTATCGCATCGCGTCAAAACCGCGTGAAAATTCTTGCACTAAATGTGTGAGACCAGGGCTCGTTATTCAAGTCCCCGTGACTATTAATACCGTTTAGACGCAAAAAAGGGGCCGGCGGATGACCGGCCCCCACTTAATTGGGTGTATGCGGTCATACACGCTATTTCACAGTATCGGCCTTCAGGTAGTCAAAGAATTCGCTGTCGGGTGATATCACCAAAGTCGAATTGTCGCCCTGCAAAGCCGTCTCGTAAGCCGACAGAGACCGGTAAAAGGCAAAGAATTCCGGATCACGGCCAAAGGCTTCGGCAAAAATGGCGTTGCGCTGCGCGTCGGCTTCACCGCGAATGATCTCGGCGTTCTTTTTGGCCTCTGACACCAATTCGACCACGGTGCGGTCGGCCTGCGCGCGCACGATCTGCGCGGCTTCTTCGCCGCGGGCGATCTCGTCTGCAGCCTCGCGTTCGCGTTCGGCACGCATACGCGCGAACGTGGCCTCCAGATTTTGCGTCGGCAGATCGGCACGTTTGATACGCACGTCCACCACTTCGACACCCAGTGCTTCGGCCTCGATCTTGGCGCTGTCCTGAATGCGGCGCATCAGCGCCACACGGTCGGCGGACAGCACCGTGTTGGAGGTGACCGAGCCCAGAACCTCGCGGATGGCGGCGTTGAGAATACGCTCGAGCCGCCCTTCGGCGGTGCGCTCGTCGCCCGAACCGACAGCTTGACGAAACTGAACGACATCGGCAATGCGCCAGCGCGCGAACGCGTCGACCACCAGTCGCCGGTCATCCAGCGGTGTGACCTCAAGCGGCAGCGTATCGATGGACAGGATGCGGTCCTCGTAGCGCACAACTTCCTGAATGAACGGGATTTTGAACGCGATGCCGGGTTCTTCCTTGACGGCTTTCACCTGACCAAATTGAAGCACCAAAGCCTTTTCGCGTTCGTCCACAACGTAGATTGACGAAAAACCGACGAATAGAATAGCCGCCAGAACCGGCAGCAATAAAGTGGAACGATTCATTATTTTGACCCTCCGCGGCGCAATTCATTCAGCGGCAGATACGGGACCACCCCGCTGCCATCGGCGCCGACATCATCGATGATGATTTTGTCGACCTGACCATAAACTTTTTCCAGCGTTTCAAGATAAAGCCGTTTGCGCGTCACGTCCGGGGCCTTGGCGTATTCCTGGTAAACAGCCAAAAACCGGCTGGCCTGACCTTCGGCTTCGTTGATCACGCGGGCGCGGTAGCCTTCTGCTTCCTGCAGGACCTGCGCGGCCTCACCCCGTGCACCCGCAGTTTTCTGGTTCGAATACGCGTCCGCGCGTTTTTCCAGCGTGTCGCGGGTTTGTTCAGCTGCCTGAACTTCGCGGAACGCGTCGATCACTTCGCGTGGTGGGTCCGCGCGGTCAAAGTTGATACGCACGATGTTCAAACCTGATTCGTAGCCGTCCAGCGTTTCCTGAACAAGCGCGCGCAATTCGACCGAAATAATGCCGCGGTCGCGGTTCAGGATCGGTGCGAGTTCAGAACGCGCGATAATTTCACGCATGGCCGATTCAGACACCGCCTGAATGGATTCGACAGGGTCCGCCAGATTGAACAGGAATTTGGCGGGATCGCTGATGTTCCACACCACCTGAAAATCGATGTCGACAATATTTTCGTCACCCGTCAGCATCAACCCCTGATCGGACCGCGAATTTTCGCCGACGCCAATGTCGATGGTCTGTTCGCGCGACACCTGAACAATTTCCTTGGTGATCACCGGCCACGGCGCGAAATTCAGCCCCGGTCCCCCGGTGCTGGAATACTTGCCGAAAAACAGTTCGATTGATTTTTCCTCGGGCTTGACCGTGTAAAATGAGGCATAGGCCCAAAGCGCCAAAGCGCCGATCAGGATTAACCCTATGGACCCACGGCCAAGCCTGGGCACACCGCCGTTACCGGAACCACCGGACCCGCCCGATCCGCCGCGCCCGCCCATCAGGACACGCAGTTGTTCCTGCCCTTTGCGCACGATTTCGTCGATTTCGGGAATTTGCGGTCCTTGATTGCCCGGACCGCGACCGCCACGGTTATCGCCGCCATTCTGACCACCGTGATTGCCGCCGTCACTGCCGCCGCCCCAAGGACCGCCACTGTTGTTTCCTGCCATTTATGTCAAACTCCTTTTGAGTTTCCTGCGTTCTGCCTAGGTTTCCAAGTGGTGATAATCACCTCTGTTTACAAGCGTCGCAGCGCCACCGGACGCCCCCGCATCATATCGCGCCTAATTTGATCGTGCCGGATCCTTCATCGTGACCAATTCTTCGGCCACTGTGGGATGTACAGCCATTGTAGCGTCAAAATCTTCTTTCGTCGCGCCCATTTTTACGGCGATGCCCGCCAGCTGGATCATTTCACCCGAGGCCGGCCCCACTATATGCACCCCGAGTACCTTTCGGGTGGCTTGCGAAACGATCAATTTCATCAACATACGCTCTTGGCGCCCGCCCAGCACATTCATCATGGGGCGAAAAACCGATCGGTAAATTTCGATCGGCTCAAGATCGCGGGCCGCTTCTTCGGTCTGCCCCAAAGTGCCGATTTCGGGCTGGGTAAAGACCGCTGTCGGAACCAGCATATGATCAGGTTTTGTCGGGTTGTCCCTGAAAACGGTTTCCACAAAGGCCACGCCTTCGTGAATGGCGACGGGCGTCAGGTTAACACGATTGGTGACATCGCCCACCGCATAGATCGACTTAACCGCAGTCTGCGAATATTCGTCGACGATGATTTCGCCCCACCGCCCCATTTTCACGCCCGCCGCATCCAGCCCGATGCCGGCTGTGTTGGGTTTGCGCCCCGTTGCGTATAGCACGGCGTCCACAGGTTTGTCGGCACCGCTGGTGCATTTGACAAGCAGGCCCTTGCCGGATCGTTCGATTGCCGTGACATCGGTACCCAGATGCAAATTAACACCGCGCGCGATCATTGCGTCGGCAACGTGTCCGCGCACCTCGTCGTCAAAACCGCGTAATATCTGTGCACCACGGTAGAATTGCGTCACTTCTGACCCCAGTCCGTTCATGATTCCGGCGAACTCGCACGCAATATAGCCGCCGCCGATGATCAGCACGCGTTTGGGCTGGTTTGTCAGATCGAAAATCTCATTGGAAGTGATCGCCAGCCCGGCGCCCGGGATGTCCGGTACAAACGGTGCGCCGCCAACAGCAACCAGAATGTGTCGCGCACTGAACGTTTCGCCGTTGGACAGTGTTACGTGATGGGCGTCGCGCACGGTGCCGCGTGCGTCAAAAGACGTTACACCGGCGTTTTTCAGCGTGCTGCGGTACAGTCCTTCCAGCCGGTTGATCTCTTTGTCTTTGGCTTTGATCAATTTGGACCAGTCAAACGACGCTGACCCCGCGTCCCAGCCAAAGCCCCTGGCGTCGGCAAAAGCGTCAGAAAATGCGGACGCATAGACCAGCAGCTTTTTGGGCACGCAACCGCGAATGACACAGGTGCCGCCCATGCGGAATTCTTCGGCCAGTCCCACCCTATGGCCGTCCTGAGCCGCAAGACGCGACGCACGCACGCCGCCCGAGCCACCACCGATCACAAAAAGATCGAAATCATAAACCATTGAATTCAGTCCGTTACATCAGCAAACAGGTTTTCGCGCTCAAGCACGTCCATCTGTTCGTGCTCGACCGTACCGTTGTTAATGTCACGTACCTCCACCGACCCGTCACCGTAGCCAACCACCAGCGTGTCGCACACGTCGATAAACAAACCGTTTTCAACAACACCCGGGATCTGGTTGAGCACCATTGCCAGCTGACGCGGCTTTCCGATTCGCTTGAGATGAAAGTCCACGATGAAATGGCCTTCGTCTGTGACATAGGGTTTGTCACGCTCCAGACGCAGCGTCCCGGATTGCCCCAACACGTCCACATTGGTCAGGGCCTCCTCGATTAGCGCTTTGGAGGTTTCCCAGCCGAAACACACCAGTTCGACCGGCAGGGGGAAAGCCCCCAGATTGTCCACTTCTTTGGAGACATCTGAGATCACGATCATCCGGTCCGACGCCGTGGCCACGATTTTTTCCTGCAATAGCGCGCCGCCGCCGCCCTTGATCAGATTGAGATTGGGGTCAAATTCGTCGGCGCCGTCGATTGTCAGGTCCAGCCATTTGGCCTCGGCCAGAGTTGTGATGGGAATACCGACCGATTTTGCCAGCTCTGCCGTGCGGTCAGAAGTTGGCACCCCGATAATATTCAGCCCCTCGTCGCGCATCATTTCCCCCAGCAAACGCACCATCCACGCCGCGGTTGACCCGGTGCCCAATCCCAGACGCATACCATTTTCGACGTAGTCCAGCGCCCGTTTGGCGCTGACAAATTTGGCGGTGTCTACGGGGGAAAGATCCGAAACCATTGCGCGACTCCTCAGACGGGTATTTTTCGGCGCTTATACGGGCTATCGCTTTGCTGTGCGAGCCTGAAATGCACACAGCCGACGACACAACGGGCAAAACAAACCCAAAATCCCGATGAACCGTCGTTTTAGGGCTATGCATCCACGCAATTCGCACCGTAAAAGCCGTTATCAACGTTAACGGAAAGCGCATGTTTCTCAGCATTTTTGAGATTTTCAAACTGGGTGTCGGCCCGTCGAGCTCGCATACAATGGGCCCGATGATCGCGGCTGCGCGGTTTCTGGACCTGCTGCGCGCCAGCCCGTTCACGGCATGCGGGCTACGCTGTTCGTTGCACGGTTCTCTGGCTTTTACCGGCAAAGGTCACGCGACAGATCGCGCCGTAATATTGGGTTTGGCCGGACACGAACCCGGTAGCTTTGACGCCAAAGCCGCCGAGGCCGATCTGGCAGCGATCAAATCGTCCAAGCGCATTCACCCGCCGGGGCTGGGTGCTATGGCGTTTGATCGCGAAGCCGATTTGATTTTTGACTATGACAAGGCTCTGAAGGGCCACCCCAATGCGCTGATCATCAACGCGCTGGACAAAAACGGCGATGTAATCCTGCAGGAAACCTACTTTTCGGTCGGCGGCGGTTTTGTTTTGACACAAGACGAACTGCACAATGACGCCGGAATAACGATCTCGACCGATGTGCCCTACCCTTTCAGCAACGGTCGCGAGATGATGGCCATGGCCCTGCAAAGCGGTAAATCCATCGCGCAGATGAAATGGGACAACGAATTGGTCGCCAAGGGCCACACGGATTTGGCGCAGGGCGTAGCCGAGGTCTGGCGGGTGATGAATGCCTGCATCGATCGCGGGCTTGAAACCGAAGGCATTTTACCCGGCGGGCTGAACTTACGCCGTCGCGCCGCCGGAATTTATAACGCGCTGCGCAAAGAACACGGGCGCAATCTGACAGCACCACATATTGTCAACGACTGGATCGCCGTTTACGCCATCGCGGTAAACGAGGAAAACGCAGCCGGCGGGCAGGTCGTCACCGCCCCCACCAACGGCGCGGCCGGGGTGATACCGGCGACGTTGCGCTATTACCTCGACCACGTGCCGACGGCGGAAACGTCCAAAGTTGCCGATTTTCTGTTGGCCGCGGCGGCCGTTGGCGGGCTGATCAAGCAGAACGCTTCTATTTCAGGTGCCGAAGTCGGCTGTCAGGGCGAAGTCGGCTCGGCTGCCGCCATGGCGGCGGCAGGGCTGTGTCAGGTGCTTGGCGGCACGCCCCGACAGGTCGAAAACGCCGCCGAGATCGCGTTGGAACACCACCTTGGCATGACCTGCGACCCGATCAAAGGGCTGGTTCAGGCCCCTTGTATCGAACGTAACGGGCTGGGGGCCATCAAGGCGGTTTCAGCTGCGTCGCTGGCGTTGCGCGGTGACGGTATCCATCTGGTATCGCTGGACGCCTGCATAGAAACCATGCACCAGACCGGTCTGGATATGCATTCAAAATACAAGGAAACGTCGCTCGGCGGGTTGGCCGTCAATATGACCGCCTGTTGATTTAGGTTTCTTTGAGATGGGCGATTGCGTTATCCAGAAATCTTGCCGCCAGGATAACCAGCATACGTTGTTTATCGAATGTTAACAAAACCTTGGGCTGATCCACCTCATTTGATGTGCCGATCCTGCCCAGCGGCGAAAACATCACGTCGTCGATTGGCCATTTCAGTCCGTGGCTATGTCCGCGCACCGGCGCAAGCGGCACAAGCGAAAGTCGGGCACCCACCGGCAGGCGGAGGTCAAGACGCTGCGGCGCGAGAAAGCAGACGTCGTTTTTGTCCAGAACAAAAATTGGCGTTTTGCGGAATTTGTAGAGCGCATTCACCGTCGCCAGCCCGTGATCAAGCCGCCCGAAAGATACGCCCAGCGCGATCACAAATGCGGCGTCGATACGCGCCAGACATTTTTCGAAATCGGTGTCCGACTGGTCTGCGACGTGGTGGATCGTTTTGGCATCAAGCACGGCCCGCGTATCGGCGCGCAATGAATCCAGATCGCCAATGACCGCGTCCGCACGAACGCCCAATTTCTGTGCGGTATTCGCGCCGCCGTCTGCAGCCACCAGTATTGGCGCAATCCGGCGCGCCGCTTCAAACTGATCGGGATCAACGGGACCAGCCCCGATTATCGTGATCCCGCCGTCGGATTGGACAATACTGCGATTCATGCGTTATTGTAGGTGCAGGTGGAAACAAAGTTCAATTTTTATGCAGAAAAAACCAACAAAAAAGACGAATTAGTTTGTTTGAACACGGGTTTGCACGTAATTTAATCCTTGGGTCCGGGGGGGAAAGTGACCGTAGATGAGTTCCTCGAATAAAGTCCTGACCGTTAGCTACGGCACGTTTTCGTGCAAGCTTGAGGGCTTTGAAGACCCGTTTACAACGCTGCAGAAAGTTGCCGAATATTTCAGGGTGCTGGCCGCGTCCGACCGTCACTTTGGCGGTACACCGCAAGTTCCCGATGTGGACACACTACAGGAAATTGCAGCCGGAACCACCGACAGTGCGATCGAGGCAGAGCTCAGCGAAAACGGCGTGACACTGCGCCAGACTGAACCGACGCAAGACCGCGACGATGCGGCTGCGGCAAAAACCGTTTTCAAAACCCGTCGCCACGCGCCGCTGGATCTAAGCGATTTCAAGGTCGATGATGCCGCCCCGTCGGGTGAGGACTCTGAAACGGCAGAGGAAACCGGAGCGGACTCCGACGCAGAAACGGACAACACGGTCGCCGCCACGTTGGCTGAAATCCGGCAAAATGTCGAACGCGCGGAAATTCAGGACGAACCGGACACGGCAGACGAAGAAGCAGATGCCATCGACGATGACGCGCCCGCTGCCGCCGACATTCCTGACGCCGCCGCCGCTATTGCTGAAATTCAGGAATCGATCACTGCGGCCGTCAACGGGCAGATGTCAGAGTCCGAGCTTACCGAGGAAGAAACATCGGGCGACGTGTCAGACGACACACCCTTTGGTGGCGCAAGCGCCGATGACGCGGAAATCATCAGCGACGCCGTGGCCGCTTCCCTGGTCACCGACGCCGCAATAGACGATGACGAACAGGCGGATACGCTGCCAATCTCTGCAGATGTTGAAGTGGCGCAAGTTGCGCAGGCCGAGGACGTGGCGTTCGAAGATACCGAAAGCGAAGCGCCTGAAACGCCCCTGGTGCAAGACGCGGCTGTTTCAGAAACGGCGCTTGAATCGTCGCTCTCGGACGAAGACGAGGCCGATCTCATGCGGCAGCTCGAAGCATCGCAGCGCGAAGAAGACTCCTTTGAATCAGAAGCTGACGTTGATCCGGACCCGGCGGTGGACGCCGACGCGGCAGAAAAACAACAGCGCGAAGAACGTGTTTCAGCTTTGCTTGGGGCCACCGACGGGCTGCAAAAAGAAGAAGAAGCCATCGAACGCCTTTTGCTGACCACAAAATCGCAAATGAACCGCCCCGAGCACGTGCGTCGCATCAACGCACTGGACACACTGAAAGCGGCTGTCATTGCGACCACGACAGAAAAAGAGTCCGCGACCGGCGATCTTTCGCAGTTTTCCGAAGCTGAAGAAAGTGACGACGCAACCGAGCTGGCGGCGTACAGGGGCGATCTCAAAAATGTTCAGGCAGAGGGCCGCGAGACACAGTTGCGCAAAACGGCGCCGCGTCCGGCCGCAACGCCGCGTCCCGTCGCACCTCAACCGCTTATTTTGGTGTCCGCACAACGTATCGACCCGCCGGAAGCAAGCGACACGCCGGATGGGCGTCGCCCAGCCGCCAATGTCGTCGGGATCGACGGCAATCTGGCGCTCCAGCTGGCGCCGGATTCAGCCGTTACCACAGGATTTGCCACCGGCGGCGAAGGTGAAGGCGTTCCAGCCGAAATTTACGAATCCAGCACCAGCTTTGCCGATTTCGCCAACCGGATTGGGGCCGCCGGACTGCAAGACCTGCTCGAAGCCGCTGCGGCCTATACGTCGGTCGTGGAAGAACGCCCGAGATTTTCACGCGCGCAGGTGATGTCCAAACTGGCCAAGGTCGCAACCGAAGAAGACGAGTTTTCCAAAGAGGCGGGACTGCGGGCGTTTGGACGCCTGTTGCGCGAAGGCAAAATTCTGCGGGTGCAGGACGGGCAGTTCGCGATTTCCAAATCCTCGCAATTTTCGTCAGGACGCCGTTTCGGCACCTGATCCTAATCGTCTTCGCGCCCCACACCGCTGAATATCCGCTTGAGCGGAAAAATCCACACCACCCCGGCAACGATATAGATCAAAAGCTCCAGCCAAAATGATTGCCGCGCCGCAATGTCGATCAGCGACACGACCACAACGATATAAGCGGGCAATCCAACCAGCAGAATGAAAATCGACAACCGTCGCTTGGTTTTGTGGGAAAGTGCCAATCAATCGGCAAACGGATCGGTGACAAGAATTGTGTCGTCTCGCTCGGGCGACGTTGACAGCATCGCCACCGGACAACCGATCAGCTCTTCTACGCGGCGGACGTATTTGATCGCCTCGGCGGGCAATTCGGCCCAGGACCGTGCCCCTTCGGTCGATTGGCTCCACCCAGGCATCTCCTCGTAGACCGGTGTGCAGCGCGCCTGCTGATCCGCGGCGGTGGGGAGATAGTCCAGCTGCTGCCCGTCCAATTCGTAGGCCACGCAGATTTTCAGCGTGTCGAACCCGTCCAGAACGTCGAGTTTGGTCAGGGCGATCCCGCTAACCCCGGAAGTGGCGCAGGTCTGTCGCACCAGAACCGCATCGAACCAGCCGCAGCGACGCTGTCGCCCTGTTACAGTTCCAAACTCGTGCCCGCGCTCGCCCAGCCTTTGCCCGTCGTCGTCAAATAGTTCCGCTGTAAAAGGCCCCTCGCCGACGCGCGTTGTGTAAGCCTTGACAATGCCCAGTACAAAATCGACGGCGCCCGGGCCGATCCCGGTGCCCGTGGCTGCCTGACCGGCAATCACGTTGGACGAGGTCACAAACGGATAAGTGCCAAAATCGATATCCAAAAGCGCCCCTTGCGCGCCTTCAAACAGGATGCGCTCGCCGGATTTTCGTTTGTCGTTCAGAACTTTCCACACCGGAGCGGCAAAAGGCAGGATATGGGGGGCAACATCGTGCAGACCCGCCATCAGCGCCGCGCGGTCAACAGAAGGCAAACCCAGCCCGCGGCGCAGCGCGTCGTGGTGCAGGAGCAGACGGTCCACGCGCGTTTCAAGCGTCGCCGCATCAGCAAGATCAGCCACGCGTATAGCGCGCCGCCCGACTTTATCCTCATAGGCCGGGCCGATACCACGCCCGGTTGTTCCGATTTTGGCCACGGCAATCTGATTTTCGCGCGCGCGGTCCAATTCGCCGTGAACCGGAAGGATCAGTGGTGCGTTTTCAGCGATCAACAGGTTTTCAGGTGTAATATCAACACCTTGACCGCGCAATTTGGCGATCTCGTCAATCAGATGCCACGGATCAAGAACCACACCATTGCCAATAACAGACAGTTTGCCACCGCGCACAATCCCCGACGGCAGCAGCGATAGCTTGTAGACGGCCCCGTCAATCACCAGCGTATGGCCCGCGTTGTGGCCGCCTTGAAACCGTGCGATCACGTCGGCGCGCGAAGACAGCCAATCGACAATTTTGCCTTTGCCTTCGTCACCCCATTGTGTGCCGACCACCACCACGTTGGCCATTCTTAACCATCCTTCGTTACATAATTCCGGCGTCCCCTATAGCGCCGCCACGGCCTGCGCGAAACCTCAAAATCGTCGCGGGACTGGACAGAACGCCGATGTTCTGGCAGTGAACGATGAGGCAAGAGAGCAGGAGAACTTCGTTGACCGGATTTCTGACCAGATGGGGCATGGCCTTTTCGTTGGTTGCGGCCACCTATAATCCGACGCAGTGGAATTATGTCGACTGGACGCTGAACCACTACGAAACCGATCTGGCCATTTCAGTGCTAAGCGGGCTGTTGCTGCTGGTGGGCTATATCATTTATGTGCGCGCCACATTGCGGTCGATCGGCCTTTTCGGCATGGGGCTGGTGGTGGCGATTATTCTGTCAGGTGTCTGGGTTCTGTTTGATCAGGGCTATCTGACCTTGGTCAACCGCGATCAGATCGTCTGGACAGGACTGGCGGGGCTGTCTTTTGTGCTTGGTATCGGGTTAAGCTGGTCGCACGTGCGTCGTTTGTTGTCGGGGCAGTCGGATATGGACGATCTGGGCGACTGATCATGCGGGGTTGTCGCCACTGACCGCCGTGACTAAATAACGTTATCGACAAGACATTCTGCTTTCGCTACAGAGCGCGCAAAGCCAATTTCGACCCATTAAGGCACACCATGGAAAACATCATTCTGGTCATTCATATGATTTTGGCGCTGTGCCTGATCGGTGTGGTCCTGCTGCAGCGCTCCGAGGGTGGCGGATTGGGTATTGGCGGCGGTGGCGGTGGCGGCGTAATGTCGGGTCGCTCGGCGGCCAGCGCGATGTCGCGCATCACCTGGGTTCTTGCCATTGGTTTTATTGTAACGTCGATTTCGTTGACAGTTTTGGCTGCCAGGAATTCCGCCGGCGACAGCGTGATCGAACGACTGGGAGTCACAACCGAGGCCCCCGTCAGCGAGGATACGACGCCTGCGCCGCCAGCGCTTGATGGCAGCCTTTTACCGCCGGTCACCAGCGATTCCCCGGCAACACCGCCCAAGTCGGAATAATCCCAACTACCACAATTGGGCGGAACAATTTAATTCCCTACCCGATATTGCGTCATTGATCTTGCTAAGGTCGCGCGAATCTCGTATATATCAAATCCCGTGAGCATAGGGCGATCAGAGCTGTTTCTGACCCCGATAGCGTTGATTTCACGGGGGTTTTCGCAACACATGGCCAAATTTATTTTCATTACCGGCGGCGTTGTGTCGTCTCTGGGCAAGGGTTTGGCTTCGGCATCATTGGGCGCATTGTTACAGGCACGCGGCTATTCGGTGCGGCTGCGCAAGCTTGATCCTTATCTCAACGTCGATCCCGGAACCATGTCACCGTTTGAGCACGGCGAGGTTTTTGTCACCGACGACGGTGCTGAAACCGACCTTGATCTGGGTCACTATGAGCGCTTTACCGGTGTGGCGGCGCGCAAGTCCGATAGCGTTTCCTCGGGGCGGATTTATTCAACCGTGCTGGAAAAGGAACGCCGCGGCGATTATCTGGGTAAGACAATTCAGGTGATCCCGCACGTGACCAATGAAATCAAAGACTTCATCGCGATTGGCGAAGATGAAGTCGACTTTATGTTGTGCGAAATCGGCGGCACCGTGGGCGACATCGAAGCGCTGCCGTTCTTTGAAGCGATCCGCCAGTTCGGTCAGGATAAGGCGCGCGGCCAATGTATTTACATGCATTTGACGCTGATGCCGTATCTGGCTGCGTCGGGTGAGCTGAAAACCAAACCTACGCAACATTCGGTCAAGGAACTCCGGTCGATCGGGTTGGCCCCTGATATTTTGCTCTGCCGTTCCGAACACCCAATCCCGGACAAAGAACGGGAAAAACTGGCCCTGTTTTGTAATGTGCGCGCCGATAGCGTCATCGAGGCACGCGATTTGAAGTCGATTTACGAAGCACCGCTTGCCTATCATCAGGTGGGATTGGACCGGGCGGTGCTTGACGCTTTTGGAATATCCCCCGCTCCCAATCCCAAACTGGCCAAGTGGACCGACGTGGCAGACCGCGTTTACAACCCCGAGGGTGAAGTGCGCGTCGCCATCGTCGGCAAGTACACCCAGCTTGAGGACGCCTATAAATCCATTGCCGAGGCGTTGACCCACGGCGGCATGTTTAACCGTGTGAAGGTCATAGCCGAGTGGATAGACAGCGAGATATTTGAGCGCGAAAACGAAGAGGTCGCCCCACATCTGGAGAAATTCGACGCTATTCTGGTGCCCGGTGGTTTTGGCGAACGCGGGACCGAAGGTAAAATCAAAGCGGCCGAGTTTGCCCGCACCCGCAAAGTGCCCTATTTCGGTATTTGCCTTGGCATGCAAATGGCGGTGATCGAAGCGGCGCGCAATCTGGCCAATGTCGATGATGCGGGGTCCGAGGAATTTGACCATGAGGCCGGTAAAAAGCGTTTCACCCCGGTGGTTTACCACCTGAAAGAATGGGTTGAAGGCAATCGCACCATCCAGCGCGACGCCGATGATGACAAAGGCGGTACCATGCGACTCGGCGCTTATAACGCCGCGCTGAACACGGGCTCTCAGGTCGCCGGTATTTACGGCAGCACCGCCATATCAGAGCGCCACCGCCACCGCTACGAAGTCGATCTCAGCTACCGCAAACCGCTCCAGGACAAAGGCATGATATTTTCCGGCATGTCGCCCGACGGCAAATTGCCGGAAATTGTCGAATTACCCGATCACCCGTGGTACATCGGCGTGCAATTCCACCCCGAGCTTAAGTCCAAACCGTTCGATCCCCACCCGCTGTTCGCCGATTTCATTCGCGCAGCGGTTCAGCAAAGCCGCCTGGTATAAGGAGAAAGTTCATGGCCAAAGGATATTGGGTTGCCCACGTCGACGTTGAAAATTTAGAGAATTACAAAAAATATATCGCCGCCAATGCGGTGGCGTTTGCCAAATACGGCGCCAAATTCCTGGTGCGCGGCGGAAAATACGACACCCGCGAAGGCAAAATGCGCGACCGTACCGTGGTGATAGAATTCAAAGATCTGGCGACAGCGCAAGACTGCTACGACAGCCCCGAATATCAGTCGGCAATCGCACTGCGCGCCCCATATTCTACAGCGGATGTCATTATCATAGAGGGCTGGGACGGCTAGGCAAAAGCTGAACGCGTCCCTATATCTGGTGTTATGTTTGATAATCTTCTTGCTTTTCTCAAGGCGCCCGAACCCGAAGCCACATTGTCGACCAATGATGCACGGTTGGCGCTGGCCGCATTATTGGTGCGGGTGGCGCGCGCCGACCAGAATTACGATCACCGCGAAATCGCGCTGATCGATCAGTTGCTTGCCAGCCGCTACGGACTGGCAGCGGTCGCAGTCAAAGACCTGCGCCACGAGGCGGAAAAGCTGGAGACACTCGCGCCTGACACTGTGCGTTTCACGCGCACCATCAAATCTGCCGTGCCTTACGAAGATCGCGACTCGGTGGTCGAGGCGTTGTGGCGGGTGGTTCTGGCCGACGGGTCGCGCGACCATGAAGAAGATGGCTTTATGCGTCTCACGGCCAATCTGCTGGGCGTGTCGGACCGCGACAGCGCACTGGCGCGCCGCAGGGCGCAGACGCAAGGGTGATCGCCAGCCTGCCTATGTATCTGCGACCTGAAACACGGGACGCGCATGATCGGTATTGGCAGGCAATTTCTGATAATTTACGCGCCCTGGGCGTTGAAGCGCCCCGTGCCCTGACCGCCGGAGGCGAAACTCCGGACCACTGGCGCGCATCCGACCTTGTTCTCAGCCAGACCTGCGGGCGTCCTTACCGCCTGCACCTGCACGGTCACGTCACGCTGGTGGGCACGCCCGACTATGGATTACCCGACTGCGACGCCGGCTATTACCGCTCGCTGTTCATTGCGCGTGCCGATGATCGCCGTACAGTGCCGGCTGATTTTGCTACGGCCGTTTTCGCCTATAATGACCGCATGTCGCAATCGGGCTGGGCCGCACCGCAATACCACGCGGCACAAACGGGGTTTCAGTTTGAAAACCTGCTGCAAACCCACGGCCACGTCACATCAGCGCACGCCGTGGCCGAAAACCGCGCCGATATCGCCGCCATCGATGGCGTGACGTGGGAGTTGATAAAACGCTACGACGGTTTTTACAAAAACCTGCGCGTGATCGCCACAACGACACCGACGCCGGGATTGCCCTATGTCTGCGCCCAGAGCGTCGATCGTGCTAAACTCGTCGGCGCAATCAGAACCGCGATCAAAAACCTGACGCCACCTGATCGTGAGACCCTGATGCTGCGTTCACTGGTTCAAATTCCGGCCCACGCGTATCTGGCCGTACCCAATCCGTAAAACACGTTTCACTTTTGCAAATATACTCGCGCCCGCAGGGCCGCCGCACAATTCCCCCAAAGGGAATTTTGCTGGCTATTCTCATGCCCTGCAAGGGGCTCCGTTTGGTTAGAAAAATGCCTGCAATCCCGTCTGTGCACGCCCCAGTATCAGCGCATGAACGTCGTGCGTGCCCTCATAGGTGTTCACGGTTTCCAGATTGCACAGGTGCCGCATGACCTGAAATTCCTCTGATATGCCGTTGCCGCCGTGCATATCGCGACTCATGCGGGCGATATCCAGCGCCTTGCCGCAATTATTGCGCTTGATCAGCGAAATCATTTCGGGCGACGCCTTGGCGCTGTCCAAAAGCCGACCGACACGCAGCGCCGCCTGCAGCCCAAGCGTGATCTCGGTCTGCATATCCGCCAGTTTTTTCTGGTAAAGCTGGGTGTTGGCCAGAGGTCGGCCAAACTGATGCCGATCCAGCCCGTACTGCCGAGCGGCGTGCCAGCAGAATTCCGCCGCCCCCATCACCCCCCAGGAAATACCGAACCGTGCGCGATTGAGACACCCGAACGGGCCTTTTAGCCCCTCCACATGTGGCAATAGCGCGTCTTCGGACACTTCGACGTTGTCCATCACCACTTCGCCGGTCACCGAAGCCCGCAGGCTGAGCTTGCCGCCAATTTTTGGCGCGCTCAGTCCTTTGGTGCCCTTGTCCAGAACAAAGCCACGAATTTTACCGCCGTGGGCGTCAGACTTGGCCCAGATCACGAAAACGTCGGCAATCGGCGCATTTGAAATCCACATCTTGGACCCGTTCAGCACATATCCGCCCTGCACTTTTTCGGCCCGCGTCTTCATACCGCCGGGGTCTGATCCTGCGTCGGGTTCGGTCAGGCCAAAACAGCCTATCGACGCACCGCTGGCCAAATTTGGCAAATATTTCAAACGCTGTTCTTCCGAGCCGTAAGCATAAATCGGATACATCACCAGGGAACTTTGCACGGACATCATTGATCGGTATCCGGCGTCGACACGGTCGATTTCGCGCGTGACCAATCCGTAACTGACATAGTTTGCGCCCAGCCCTCCGTAAGCCGCCGGAATGGTGATGCCGAGCAACCCCATATCGCCCATCTCGCCAAAGATATCCAAATCGACCGTGCCCTCGCGGTACGCGTCGATGATACGCGGTTGCAATTTTTCCTGCGCAAAAGCGGCAGCGGAATCGCGGATCATCCGCTCGTCTTCCTCCAGTTGATCGTCAATCAAAAACGGGTCTTCCCACGAAAAAGACCCGAGATCGGGACGATCAGAGGCCTTCAAATGCGGTTTATCGGTCATGGCTGGTCCTTGAAAAAATTGTCGGGTACATGACGTAAGCGGTATGTCAGCACGGTATGGAACGCAATACCCGCGCCACGTCGCCGTCGCAGAATCGCCTTAATCACACACTACACAAGGGCTGACGCGTCTTGGCCGCGTGTTCGCTCTTGCTGCGCGACTCGATCAAAACAGGAGAATTCCATGCACCCCACAAGAACAATTTCACTGTCTTTTCTCACGGCAGCAATGATTGCCGCCCCTGTTAGCGGAGATGTCATCCGCCTTGGCAGCGTGGCTGATTACGCGCCTTACAATTACCTGAACGACGACGGCGAAATGCGCGGGTTCGAAGCCGATCTCGCCGCGCTGATCTGCGCCCAGGCAAGTCTGGAATGCGAATGGGTGCTCCAGCCGTCGGACGAATCGATCTTGGCCCTGACCACCAACGACATCGACGTCATCATGACCGGCATGCAGATCACGGCTGAACGCGATCTCGTCATCGATTTCTCGCAGGAATATTTCCCCGCCGACCCCAGCGCCTTTATGACGTTGACCGGCGGAAACGCCCCTGCTGCCGGCGATGTCATTGGCACGCAAACGGGCACGCTGCAGCAAAGTTATGCCACTGAAAACGGATACGCTGTGCACCTTTACGACTCACTCAACGATGTGGTCGCAGCACTTGCTGCGGGTGAAGTGACAGTGATCCTTGCCGATCAGGCATATTTGGAAACCGTTGTCGCCGCGACCCCGGATACCTATGCATTGGTCGCCACCGATATTTCAACCGGCGGCGGCGTCGGTCTTGGCGTGCGTGAAACGTCGCCCGTGTTGTTGTCACAGCTTGATGCGGCACTGACGTCGCTCAAATCCAGCGGTTCGCTGGATGCGCTCATCGGCTCTTGGTTTGAAGGGCGTGACCCCAATTACCGGGGGCAATAGCGCGACGCCCACCAACGCCTGATTGTCCTTGCTTCGGGTTTCACCCGTTGATAGCTCGGGTACAGTCTGGCACCGGTAGGCGGGATTGCACATGAAAATCGGCTTTTTGCAATGCGGTCACATTGTGCCGGACATCGTTGCGCGCTTTGGCGACTACCACCGGCTTTACGCCGATTTGCTGGCCGATCACGAATTTTCGTTTCAAACCTGGTTGGCAGTTGACGGGATATTGCCTGCGCGCGCAGATTTGGCCGACGGATGGCTGATTTCCGGGTCGCGTCACGGTGCCTATGAAGATCTGGACTGGATCGCCCCGCTTGAAGATTTTATCCGAAATGCCTATGCGCAGGGCCGCCCGATCGTCGGCATTTGTTTCGGCCACCAAGTTCTGGCGCAGGCTTTGGGCGGCACCGTCGAAAAATCCGAAAAAGGCTGGGCCGTGGGGGCCCGAACCTACGAGATGCACGAGTCCGACCCCATCACCATCAACGCCTGGCATCAGGATCAGGTTGTCGCGCTGCCCAAAGACGCCCGTGTGCTTGGGTCGTCGTCCTTTTGCCCAAATGCGGTGGTCGGATACGGCGACAAGGCGCTGTCATATCAGGGGCATCCCGAATTCAACGCTGAATTTGTCGATATGCTGATCGAAAAACGCGGTCGTGGCGTTGTGCCCGACATTTTGCTCGACGCCGCCAAAGCCTCGCTGCACACCCCACTATCGCGGGCGGTCGTCGGGGCCCAGATCGCCGAATTTTTCAAAACCTGCCGACTGCCCTGAGGACAATGGCAAAGCGGTAACACCACAAAAATTGCCGCGGCGTCATGTCGAGAAACCATTAGTAATCTCTGTCGATCCGGCTTACAGTTTTTTCGAACAATTTATTCGGGAAATTCGAATATGTCCGCGCTGCCACTCAACGTTTTTGACGCCGAACCGATTCCCGACGCCGCGCGTGTCAAAGTCGAGGCACTGCTCGCGTCGGGCGATTTGTTTCGCTATACCGCGCCTGACAACGCGCCTGTCACGCAGCTGGAGTCTGAATTCGCCGCGCTCATGGGCAAGAAATACGCGCTGGCATTGAATTCGTGCTCGTCGGCTATATTCCTGTCGCTGGCAGCCCTGGGCGTGAACGCCGGTGATCAGGTCCTGATCCCCGCTTTTACCTTTGCGGCGGTACCTTCGGCCGTTATTCACGCGGGTGCGCAGCCCATCCTTGTTGAGGTCAACGACAACTACCGCATCGATCTGGTTGATTTTGAACACAAACTGACTCCGCAAATCAAAGCGGTGGTGATCTCGCACATGCGCGGTCACACGTCGGATATGGATGCGATCATGGAGCTGTGCGAAGCGCGCGATGTCCCGGTCGTTGAAGACGCGGCGCATTCGCTGGGCACGTTGTGGAACAATCACAAAATCGGCACCATCGGCGACGTTGGGTGCTTTTCGTTCCAGTCATACAAAATGATCAACGGTGGCGAAGGCGGTATTCTTATTACCGACGACGCCGATGTTATGGCGCGCGCGGTGATCATGTCCGGCGCGTATGAACACAATTGGGCCAAACACAATCTGGCCGATTGCGCCTTTGACGACGTGCAAAACACTCTGCCGCTTTATAATCTGCGCATGAGCAACCTGTCGGCGGTCATCATTTCACCCCAGATTGAAGAGCTTGACCAACGCGTGAACGACGGGCGCAAAAACCACGATTACGTGGCCGCAAAGCTGAACGATTGCCAATACATCACTGTACCGCCGCCCTTGGATCCCGAACAACGCGCCCCCGATTCGATCCAGTTCAATCTGCTGGATTTCTCGGATGACGACACCCGGGCCTTGATGGCCGCGTCCAAACGTGTCGGCACACCCGTTTCGGTGTTCGGCCTGCACAGCGACAACGCCCGCGCCTTTTGGAACTGGCGCTTTATCGGCAATATTCCTGAACTGCCCAAAACCAGAGCCATGCTGATGCGCGCCTGCGATATGCGCCTGCCCGCCAGACTTACCCGCGCGGACCTCGATGTTATCGTCGCCGGTATTTTGCAGTCGGTCAAAGACGTCAAAGGCTAAAGCAAAACCATCGACGGTGACAGCCACGGCAGCTCTTTCACCGCCGGTCTAATAATTAGCGCATTGATCAAAGGCCGCAGGCTGTCTGCCATGTCGCGCGGCATGGTTTCCATGGCATCTTTGCGGGCAAACAGCGAAATCCGCCGCGCCAGTGGCGCAAAGGGCAGCGCCATCACATCGACCTGATTTTTGAAGCGCTGCGCCCGCGTATACCCCAGCGGTGTGGTCACCGACCACCCGGCACCACCCGCGACCATCGCCATAATGGCGTGATAGCTGTCAAGCTCGAACCGATGCGGGATCGACAGGTCCAGTTTGGACAGATGCGCCTCGATCTGCCGACCCATCATCTGGCGGTTGGAATAACGAATGAACGGCATCTCGAGCAATTGACCCAGCACGTCGCCGCCGGGTTTTACCCGCCCGCGCGGTGCCACCACCAAAAACGGATCGGCAAGCAGCGGGTAGCTTTCCATCCAGTCGGCGGACAGGTCAAGATCGGCCGCAACAATCACATCGAGCGTGCGGCTTTCCAACATCGCGGCCAGATGATACGAGGCACCCGTTTCCAGCACAAAATGACACCCTTGCAACTGCGACGCCATGTCCGCCAACAGTCGTGGGGTCACGTCGGCGTCAAAGTCCTCGATCATGCCAAGTCGAAAAAGCGTCAGTTGCGACAGATCAAAGCGTGATAATTCGGCCCGTGCCTGACGCGCCTCGGACTGAATAATTTCGGCGCGCCGCAAAAACATCGCGCCTGCCGGTGTTACGGCCACGGGCCGCGCGGCACGGTCGATCAGGCGCGTGCCCAGCGCCGCCTCCAGATTAGTGACATGCTGCGACACCGACGACGGGCTGGCCCCCAGCGATTTAGCCGCCGCCGATATCGACCCCGCCGCAACCACCGCCAGAAACACCTGAACGCCCTGCAGCGTCATTCGCCCTTCGCTTTCAGCCATACCACCCCTGAATGCCAATCCGTCCTTTTGATGAAATCCTACAACACGCAGCGTCAAAAAAGAAACAACCGTGTCTTCATTATTGCAAAAATGCATGCCTCGCAGGCCCCGGGCACAATCCGACCGCAGCGCGAGCATCTGGCGGGACCATTCGGTTGACCGGTCAAAAATCGCTACTATTTGCGAAACCTGCCAAAATCCGGTGGCCTTTTGCCCAGAAATGCCGCGATCCCCTCGGCGGCCTCGGCGCCGCCCTGCGCTGTGGCCATGGCCTGCACCTCGCGCTCCAACTGATCGGCAACCTGGCTTTCCTGCCCGCGCGCCACCAGTGATTTGATAGTGGCCAGCGCGGCGGGTGGCGCCATGGCCAACCGCTCGCCCCATGCAACGGCTTGTGCTAGCGCCTGTCCGGGTGGCGTCACCTTGTTCACCGCCCCCAGACTGTGCAGTCGCTGGACCGGCAGTTTGTCGCCAAACATGCATAGCTCATTTACCAGTTGCCGCGGTGCCAGCGCCCCCAAAAACCCGGTCGTGCCACCATCTGGCGGCAGACCGATCTTCACATAAGCCACTGAAAAATAGGCGTCATCCGCAGCGATAATCAAATCGCAGGCCAGCGCCAGCGCCACGCCCGCGCCCGCAGCACCGCCCTCAATCGCCGCGATCACCGGTCGCGGACAGGCCAGTATCGCGCGGATCACATCGTGCAGCCCGTTGATCGCATCCACGCGCGCGCCGTGGCTCGTGGCGGCGCGGGTTTTCAGCACGTTCAGATCACCGCCCGAACAGAAAAACCCGCCCGCGCCGCTCAGCACCACCGCCGCAATTGCCGGATCTTCATCGGCCTCGTGCAGCGCCTTTATTAGTCCCCGATAATATCCCGCGCTCAGCGCGTTGCGCGTACGCACATTGTCGTTCATCACGTGCAGCACCGCGCCGGTTCGCTTGATTATGACGCCGGAACTGTCCACGCTTTATTCCTTTTTGTTCAACGCATCAAAACGGCTACCCGATTTGACCAGATCAATAAGCAGCGGTGCGGGTTGCCAGAACAGCGCGTCACCAGCGGCGAAATCTTGAATATCGGCTAACACATTTTCCAGCCCCACCATATCGGCGTATTTCATCGGACCCCCGCGATGGCGCGGAAACCCGTAGCCGTGGATCAACACCGCGTCGATATCGGACGGGCGCTGCGCGATGCCCTCGGCCAGTACACGCGCCGCCTCATTCACAATCGCCGCGATGCTGCGGCGCTGGATTTCATTACCGGCAAATTCGCGGGGAATTATGCCAAGCCGCGCCCGCTCGGCGTCAATTATCGCCAGAACTTCGGGATCGGGCGTCGCGCTGCGCGGCCCATCGGGATAGCGATAATAGCCCCGCCCGGTTTTTTGGCCAAACCAGCCGTTTTTGCAAATCCGGTCCGGAATTTCCACATAGCGCGCCGCCGGATCGCGCGTTGGCGCCAGCCTTTTGCGCGTCGCCCAACCGATGTCGCCACCCGCCAGATCGGAGACCCGGTACGGCCCCATGGCAAAGCCGAACGCGAACAGAGCCGCGTCGATGTCATAGGGCGAAGCCCCGTCCTCCATCATGTGATCGGTGGCCTGTCGATAGCGCGACAGCAGGCGGTTGCCGATAAACCCGTCGCACACGCCAGCCCGCACCGGGATTTTACCCAGGGCTTTGGCCAGTGCAAATCCGGTCACCACCACGTCATCCGACACGTGATCAGGCACAATAACTTCCAGCAATTTCATAATGTTGGCAGGCGAAAAGAAATGCAGCCCGATGACATTGCCCGGGCGCGACGTTGCCGCCGCCATTTCGTTTATATCCAGATAAGATGTGTTCGTGGCTATCACCGCGCTTGGTTTCAACACTTTGTCAAGCTGCGCGAACACCGCGTGTTTAACCGTCATATCCTCGAACACTGCCTCGATCACCAAATCGACATTGGCCAGCGCGCTGTAGTCAAGCGCGCCCGAAAAATTGCCCATGTAATCCGCTTGTTGCGCCTCAGTGATGCGTCCCCGCCTGACCATGGCGCTGTAGGTATTTGCAACGCGTTCCTGACCCAGACGCAAGGCATTTTTGTCACGCTCGATCATCACCACCGGCAAACCGGCATCCAGCAGCGCCACCGATATCCCGGCCCCCATAGTGCCACCGCCGATGACGCCGACGCTGTTCACCGTGTGGGGTTTGGCCCGCGTCGTTTCGGGAATTTTGGCGCTTTGGCGTTCGGCAAAAAACGCGTGGATCAGACCTTTGGATTGATCGGACTGCAGGCATTCAACAAACAGATCACGCTCAAGCGTGATACCCTCATCAAAAGGCAACGCCAGAGCGGCTTGGACGCACTCCACAATCCTGAATGGCGACAACAGCCCGCGCGCCCGTTTTTTCAGAACCTTTTTGTGATCCTCGATTGCCGCGTTATTGCCCGCTTTATCGTCCAAACCATCGCGGCGGTCCTGCGTGCGCACAACCGGTTTGTTTTCAGCTAAGACCGCTTTGGAAAATTCCAGCGCCGCTCCCGGCAGATCATCCGCGACCACCGCGTCTATCAGCCCGATTTCAAGCGCCTTTGCTGCGCCAATCGGTTTACCCGACAACATCACATCCAGCGCCGGACCCGCACCGGTCAGGCGTGGCATCCGCTGCGTGCCCCCTGCCCCGGGCAGAATGCCAAGGTTGACCTCGGGCAGGCCCATGCGCGCGTTATCCAGCGCAATCCGGTAATGCGCCGCCAGCGCCACCTCCAGCCCGCCGCCAAGTGCCGTGCCGTGCAGGGCTGCAATCACGGGTTTGCCGCAATCCTCGATGGTCTGACATACGGTCGGCAGGCCCGGCGCGGCCAGTGGTTTGCCAAATTCCTTGATGTCGGCACCCGCCGGAAACGTGCGACCCGCCCCGATAATCACGACAGCGTTTACCGCCGTATCCGCGCTTGCCAGCGCAATCGCGTCGCTCAGGCCCTGCCGAACAGCATGGCCAAGCGCGTTGACCGGTGGATTGTCGATATGCACAACCAAGACACCGTCAAGGATTTCTGTAGTAACGACCGCATTCATAAGTTTATCCTCGCTTAAACCGCCGATAACCCGCCATCGACGGCCAGTGTTTCGCCGGTCATGAAGCTATTGCCGGGGCTGGCGGCAAACATGATCGCGGCCACGACCTCGTCCACTTGGCCGATCCGCCCCATGGGAACGCCACGCACCAATGCGCTTGTGGCGCTATCGCGATCTTTGGGGCTTTCATCAAAATATTTCTCGACCATATCGGTGGCGGCAAAAGACGGGCACACCGCGTTGACACGGACCCCGCGGCGCGCGTATTCGGCGGCGGCGCCTTTGGTCAATCCGACGACGCCATGCTTGGCGGCGGAATAAATTCCTAAGAAAGCGCAACCGACCAGACCCGCGACCGAGGCGATATTGACGATCACCGTGCCATCGCCGGTGTCACGGAACGTTTTTTCCATGGCGGGTAGTTGCGCCTGCAAAGCGTAAAAAACCCCCATCAAATCGATATCGATCACTGCTTTGGCGTCACGCTGCGAAATGTCCGGCAAGCCCGCCATCGAATTGACGATGCCAGCGTTGTTGACCGCCACGTCAAGGCGCGAAAATTCGCTGATCGCCCGGTCGACCAAAGCGCTGTGATGCGCCGGTTCCGCCACATCCCCCGACAGCACGGCGACCCTTGCGGGTGCCACTTCCGCTGCCAGTTCGTTAAGCTTTGTTTCGTTCAGATCCGCCAGCACCAGATTGGCCCCCTGTGCTGCGAACCGTCTGGTCATGGCCGCACCAAACCCGCCTGTCGCGCCGGTGATCAAAACGGTTTTTTCTGCAAAATCTGACATTTATTGCCCCTTTATCATGTCACCCGCCATCGCTGCCAACAGCGGGATCGCCTTGGCCATCTCGCGTGCCCGTGCGGGGTTCGAGGCATTGCCGTCGTGCGCGCGCCGCACCACGCCTTGCAGGATCGCTGCCAGACGAAAAAAACAAAACGCCAGATAGAAATTCCAGTTTGCAATCCGGGCAATACCACGGCGTTCGCAATACCGCGCCACATAATCGACCTCTTCGGGGACGCCCAGATCAGTTCGATCAAGACCGCCAAGACCGCGCATACCGGCACGGTAAGGCAGCCGCCACTGCATGCATTGATAGGCAAGATCGGCCAGAGGATGGCCAAGCGTCGACAGCTCCCAGTCGAGCACCGCGATACAGTCGGGCGCACGCGCATCAAAGATCATATTGTCCAGCCGATAATCCCCGTGCACCAGCGCCACAGCGCCGTCATCGTCGGGCATATGGTCATTCAGCCAGTCCATCAGCCGGTCCATATTGGCGTCGGCCTCCAACCGCGAAGCCTTGTACTGTTTGATCCAGCGGTCCGTTTGACGGGCGAAATAATTACCCGGACGACCAAAATCGGACAGGCCCGCATCGGCCACGTTAACGCTGTGGAGCGCCGCCAATGTTGCGTTCATGCTGTCGTAGATTTTGCCGCGCTCGGATTTTTCAAGCTCGGGCAACGCAGGATCCCAGAATATCCTCCCTGCGTTAAACGCCATGACGAAAAACATCCGCCCAAGTGGGTTATCGCCATCGGCCAGATGCAGCATTTTCGGCACCGGCACATCACTGCCCGCCAGCGCCGCCATGACCCGGTATTCGCGATCCACCTGATGCGCCGATTTCAAAAGTTCGCCCGGTGGCTTGGCGCGCAGCACGTATTCGCCCGATTTTGCGGTCACCTTATAGGTCGGGTTAGATTGCCCGTCGCTGAATTTGGTCACCGAGTTCAGCCCGGCAAAGCCGTCCACGTGGTCGGACAGGTAAGTCTCAAGCGCCTTGGTGTCGGTGATTTCAAGACTCATGGTTGCACCCGCAGCATCAGCAATTGTTCCGCCACCAAAGCCGGTTTTACAATGCCCATGATCTCGACCGTGCTGGCGTATTTGCACAGGTAAGACCCCTGCGCTTTATTGGTCACATCAAGCAGTTCAAACTGTGCGCGCACCTGCCCGCCCGACGGCACAGGGTTCAAGAACCGCACATGGTTCAGCCCGTAATTCAGGGTCAAAATGTGGCCAACGATTTTTGGCAACGCCTGTGCGGACATGGCGCTGAGCATCGAGAGCGTCAAGAATCCGTGGGCGATTGTGGTGTCAAAAGGCGTTTCCGCGCTGACGCGAGCGGGATCGACATGAATAAACTGGTGATCATCCGTGGCATTCGCAAACGCATCGATACGCGCCTGATCCATGTCAAACCACCCGGATATGCCCACCACCTGCCCGGTTTGTGCGTGCAATTCCTCTATGGTGATTGCCTTGTTCATTCAAAGGCCGCTTTGAAAAT
>Ga0114932_10000865_pt1 | contig 35776 bp, 21 predicted proteins | sample 2SBtaG_2_FD_87286 | JGI IMG/M metagenome (GOLD analysis project Ga0114932, IMG submission 87286) | Deep subsurface microbial communities from Kolumbo volcano to uncover new lineages of life (NeLLi) - 2SBTROV12_ACTIVE470 metaG | ecosystem: Environmental > Aquatic > Marine > Volcanic ...
AATATTCTATAAAATCTAGATACCAGTAATTTTCCTTTTTGTGATATCATGTATTTTCTAGCACCATGATATCCGTTTTGCTGGTATATAGCTAAATATCCTTTTCTATATAAGGCTGGTAAGTTTCTATCTACAAAAGTTCTTGATGACCTATAGTTTTTAGATACGTAAACATAAGTAAAGTACTTAAGGTCATAAGCAAAGAACAGAAATTCAATATCTGAAACTTTCAGATTATAACTGTCTCTGAAATAATACAGAGTTGGTCTGTAGTATTTTAAGTAGTTAGGTTTATCCAACCTTATTAAATTTAATTATAATAAGCAAATATAACTAATTATTTCTTATATTTGAAATAAATTACTATATTTGTCTCAGTATTAATTTTATAAAAAGAAAAGAAAATGGCTTTTAAACAAATAAGAGTTTCCCCAATACTAGATGTTGATGCTTATGCCGATGATGATATATTATTTGCCTTAACAGAAATTTCTTTACCAACAGGTAATCCTGTTTTATTAAGAAATATAACTGTGGTAGATAGAGCTCAGGTTGATGCTGGTGCTTTAGATATGCAGTTATTGTTTATGAACACAGATGACAACTCAATAGGTACAGTTCAGGGTGCTGCAGTATCATTAACCGCTTTTAATGCTAGAAATGGAGTTATTGGATTAGTACATTATAGTAATGCTACACAATCTGCAGACGCAGATTTTGATAACTTTAATGTAAGTTCTAGTACAGATAATGATTTAACAACAGCATTTAATAAACCTATAGTTCTAGAGCCAAAATCTGGAAGTAGAAGTGTTTTCTTTACCGCTGTAAGTGTAGGCGAAACACCAACATTTGCTGGAGCAACAGGTGTTCTTGTTGACGGAGCTGTTAGTGCAGGAGCTTCTACAGAAGTTGTTACCGACACTGTTAATGCTGATATTATGTTTAAAGTTGGTGATACAGTTGTAGATGCCGATGACAATGTTGTTGGAGTTATAGAATCTATTACAGGTGGACCAAATTCAGGTGAGAAAAAAATAACTTTTACTACTGCTACTGGAGAGGCACTTGCAAATAATGAGGAATTATTTACTCCACATTCATTAGAGTTTATTTTTGATATAGAATATTAAAATATTATTAAATGGCTACATTAACAGGAAGTACTATATCTTCAACGTATAAGACACTTTTAAAAACAGCTTCATCAACTGGTGTTACTAGCACTTTAAGTACAGTAGAAGATGGAGATGCTACAGCAAGTTGTCTTAAACTTGGAACTACATCATTAAATGTCGATGGCAAAGTGGGTGTTAACTCATCAACATCTATAAATGCTAATTTACACATTAAATCTACCGAAACACAATCTATACTTATAGAGGATTCATCAGCATACGATATTTTTTATGTGGGAGATTCTTCTTCTACCTTTGATTGCAAGATAGGTGATATAGATAATGCCTCTTCTGGTAATGATACATACTTACACCTTAAAGATTCTGCTAACTCTATTATATTAAAAGGAACTTATACTGGCATTAATCAAACATCTCCTTCAGCGACTTTACATGTAGGTAATAATGATGCTACAGTAAAGTTTGCTTTAACGAGTTCAACAACAGCTATGACAATAGGAGATTCATCTAATGCTGATATAATAAATATTGACACTAGAAATGATACAGTTAGAATAGAAGGAGATTTAGAGGTTACTGGTAATTTTAATGGCCAAAGCCAAAGATGGAAGCATGAAGAGTATTTTTTACAACTACCTGCTTTAAATGCCGATATAGCTATTACAAAAAATCTAAATTTTGAAGTTTTAGGAACAAATACTAGCTCTGATGATGTTACTCGGGATAATACTTACTCAGGTGTTGTTATTGAAACTGACGGAACAGATAATGATTCTATTTGTATTACTCCTCATGTCGACACAGGTCAAACAGCTATAAATAACATGAAAATCAAAACAGAAGATGAAATGGTTTTTGAGTGTGCTATTACTACTGATAGCTCTATAGCTAATTATTCTTTTTGGGCTGGTATGAAAAAAAGTAGAGTTCCAGATTACGCAACTGATGATGACCAAGCTTATTTTTTATATTGTTCTGATGATGACCACGGTGCTTTAACAACAAACACAAGATTGCATTTTATATATTCTGTAAGTGGCACTGATTATATAACAGACCTTGGAATAATAGTAGCAACAGGTACAACTTATAGGTTTAAAATTTCTATTAACACAGATAGACAAATATCTGTTTTTGTTAACGGGGTTATGTATGGGTTAACATCTTCAACAACAGCTGGTGGTGTTACAGAAAGTACATCTACAACGCTCTCAGCAGTATTAACAGGTGGAGTTCCATTACTTCCATTTATTGGTGTTCAACAACACGCTGGAAGTACAACAAGCAAATTACACGTACATTATGAAAAAATAAGTAGAAAATTATGATAGATAAAATTATTTCACTACATTAGTGGAAAATTTAATTTAATATAATATTTACTTATGAAAGACACAGAACAACTCATTGAAGAGATGTGTGATTCTATGAAAGAATTACTCCTTCAAAAAAACAGAAGCTATGGCGATTCAGCCACTAATCCATCAAACGTATTCTCAAAAGGCTCTCCAGTAGACTCTATATGTGCACGTATAGATGATAAACTTATGCGTATACAAAATAAAGGTATTAATGATAAAACAGAAGATACTGTTTCAGATTTAATAGGGTACCTTATTTTATTAAAGGTAGCTATACTTAAAGAGAAAAGTGAAGAATATAATACGATGAAAGAAACTATTGCTTTTGGAGGTCATGTTAATATTAGCGGAAAGCCTATAAGTTCGTTAGAGGGATTAAATATTCATTACGATATAAAAACAGAAGATAACAATAATTCAATATAAAATGAACGGAACAGAAGAGATAAATCCTATAATAAGAAAAATAACTATAGGAGATTTAAAACAGGGTCTTACCTATCAGGTGGGTCAAAAAATGTTAGCTGGAAAACTACAGATAACAGCTATTGTTCAAGATGGAGCTGCTTGGGTTAAACATCAACAAGTTGTTTATGATGTGTATATAAAATTTGAAGGAGAAGAATTTTCAAGACCTTGGAAGAGATTTTTTAGTCAACCAACAGCAATAGAGTTTGATGTAGAAGAAAGAGAATCTTATCAAGTTAATTAATATGAATCCAAATAAAGATTATTACTTTGTGAAAGTTGAAAAAACTCACGAAGACACAATTACGCTTAATGGTAAAGAATTATTTTTAGACTCTAGCTATAATGACATGAAACACGCTAGGCAATATGGCACAGTTGTTGGAGTACCTAGGGGTTTAAGCATGGGGAAAAAGAGAGATATAAAAAAAGGTGATAAAGTGTATTGTCATCATTTTTTAGTTAGTGAAGAAAATAGAGTCAACTTTATAGAGCAAGATAATGTATACAAAATATTTTTTGAAAGTATATATGCTAGAGTTAGGAATGGTAAATTAAAAATGGTGGGCCAGTGGAACTTTGTAAAGCAAAAAATAGAAGATGAATCTAATTACATAACTAAGTCTGGTATATATTTAAAGTCTGAGGCAGAAGATGAAGAACTATATGGATATGTTGAACACATGAATGATGAGCTTAAGAGTTGGGGTGTTAAGAAGGGTGATGAAGTTATATTTTCTAAAAACTCAGAGTATGACATGTTAATTGAAGGTGAAAAGTTGTTAAGAATGCGTAATTTTGATATATTAGCTAAAGTATCATGAATGAACAAGAAATTATAAAAAAGTGTATGGAAAACTCATACAGAATATTAACTGGTAAAAAAACAGTTGATGATATATTTTCTGAAAGCACCTGTCCCTATTTTTTATGGAATGTAATGGATAAAAAAAGTGGAATACCTAAAGAAAGAAATGTTTTCATAGATGTTATAGACACGTTGATAGAATATTTTGAAGAAGATGAGGAGTATGAAAGGTGTGCAGAACTACTTAAATTAAAGAAAAAAGATGAAAGTAAATATAGAAGAAAAACTAGAAAAACTAATACAATCAGGGAATGAAGCTTTTGACTTGTTGCTAGAAGAAGTTAAAAAACCTATAGACCCAGACCTTCCAGATGATAAATCAAGAAATGCCATGAAAGCCAAAAAAGAGTGCTTTATGGATGCTCAAGAAATACTTATGGCTATTCATAAAATAGAAAGCCAAATTAACGGTGAAAATGAAAATATAACAGAGGAAGAATCAAATTCTTTTAAAGCTGGGTTCTCAGAAAAATTTGCTAAAAAATAGAAAGTACAATTTATTTTACTATATTTGCGTAGTTAGGAATAATATATTATGTCAGGAACTTTAAAAATAAATGGAATTAAGTTTAAATTACCTAAAAAACCTGCCAAAAAAGATATATTATTCTCTAATAAGGCTAAAAAAAACCAAAAGTGGCAAAGAACGGAAATGCCAGAAGGCATGAACGAGGAAACTGCTGGTAAATTTAGCTGGTTTATAGAGCAAGAGTTTGACAGAAGAAGAGATGGAGTGTGGTTTATGAATAACGGTGTTCCAACCTATATAACAGGTGAACATTATTATTATATAAATTGGTGTAAACTTGATATAGGTTATCCCGAATATAGAGATAGAGATAGAAGATTCTTTATCTTTTGGCAAGCGTGTAAAAAAGACCCTAACTGTTTTGGAATGGTTATGGTAAAACACCGTAGAGAGGGTGCTTCATATAAGGGTGCTGCTATGCTACTTTATGAGATAACTTCATTGTATAATTCTCATGGGGGTATAATCAGTAAAACTGGTGTAGATGCTAAATCTTTATTTACAGATAAACTAGTTTATATGTTTAGACAGCTGCCTTTCTTTTTTCAACCTATAATAGATGGTAGTGACAATCCTAAAAGTACACTTAGTTTTAACGCTCCAGGACAGAAGATATCTAAGAACTTTAGAAAAATAGTAAAGTCGGAGGCTTTAAATAGTAAGATTGATTGGAGAAATACTAAAGATAATTCTTATGACTCCGTTAAGCTTGTAAGATATCTTTGTGATGAGGGAGGTAAATGGGTAGATGCTAATGTAGAAAAGAATTGGCAAGTTGTTCGTTCTTGTTTAACATTAGGAGATAAGATAATTGGAAAATGTTTTATGCCTACTACGGTAAATGAGATGTCTGATGCGGGTGGACAAAATTTTAAGAATATTTGGGACGATAGCGACATAGAAGATAAAAACGCAAATGGAAGAACTAAGTCTGGAATGTATTCTTATTTTACACCAGCTTATGATGGATATGAGGGTTTTATAGATGAATACGGAATGTCTGTTGTAGATACTCCAACAAAAGAGCAGGCTAAGTTTACAGGTAAAAATATAGGAGCTAAAGAATACTTACAGAATGTTCGTGAATCCTACAAAAAAAATACCACTAAACTATCCGAGGAGAAAAGGCAAAGACCTTTTAGTGTTGATGAAGCTTTTAGGAATGACTCAAGACACAGTCCATTTGATGTTGAGAGAATATATCAACAGATGGATTATAATGAGGCTGCAGATAACTTAACTGTTACTGGTAGTTTTATATGGAAAAACGGACAACAGGATTCAAAAGTTATATGGATTCCAAGTTCGCAAGGTAAATGGAAAATATCTTGGTTGCCACCAGAAGAGAGAAGGAATAGTATAAAAATGAAGGGAACCAAAAAGTGTCCAGCAAATGAAATAGAACTTGTTGCTGGATGTGACCCTTATGACCATGATACAACAACAGATGGGCGAAGGTCTAATGCTGCTTGTTATGTTTTTAAAAAATTCACTATGATGGATGATTTTCATAATCAATTCGTTTGTGAATATATAGCTAGGCCTCCTAAAGCTGAAATGTTTTATGAGGATGTTTTAAAAACGTGTGTATTTTACGGATGTCCAATTCTTGTTGAAAACAATAAGGTTGGTATTGTAAAGTATTTTGAAAGAAGAGGGTATTATGATTATTTAATGGATAGACCAGAGTCTACTCATACGGATAATACTAGAAAACAAAAAACAAAAGGAATACCATCAACCGGTATTGCTGTACTTAACGCACAAACAGAAGCGATAGCTAGTTATGTGTATGATTATATAGGTTTAAATCAAGAGACGGAAGAGATGGGAAAATGTTATTTTAACAGACTTCTAGATGATTGGAGTAGATTTGAACCAGATAATAGAACTAAATATGATGCTACAGTAGCTTCTAGTTTAGCTTTATTAGCTTCTCAGAAGCATGTGAGGAAAAAAGAAATAAAAGTTGTATCTTTGGATTTTATAAAAAGATATAGTAATAAAGGAATAATGTCTAAAAGAGTCAAATGGAGTTAAAAAAATTTGAGACAGTAAAAGGGTATCCAACTGCTTTTGCTTCTAATAAAGAGAAAGGTTCAAAAGAATACGGTCTTCAGTATTTAAAACAAATGTATCAAGACTGGGATTCTAGTAACGATTATAGTTATAGTGATAAAAAGCAATTATTTGCTAAAGCAAGAAGTTATGCTGAGGGAAATCAAAGTGTTGCTAAGTATAAAGATTTACTAGATGTTGAGGGTGATACTTCATATATGAATATAGACTGGACTCCAGTATCTATAGTTCCTAAGTTTGTTGACGTTATTTGTGGTGGTATGAATAATCAAGAGTACGAAATAAAAGCTACTGCTATAGACCCAATATCTGAAAAAAGAAGACAAACTAGAAAAGACCATCTATATTATAATATGATGAATAGAGATTTTCTTAATGATATGTCTCAAAAATCTGGAGTTGATTTTACACCTAAAGATTATGTTCCAGAGTCTCAAGAAGATTTAGACCTTTTTATGAGATTAAATTACAAACAAGAATATGAAATAGCTTTAGAGCAAGGTATTAAATTTGTTTTAGATACAAATAATTTTGAGGAGCTTAGACAAAGAGTTATTAGAGACTTAGTTGTTGTTGGACAGGCGGCTATTAAAACAAGTATTAGTGAGTCAAATGGAATAAAAATAAAATATGTAGACCCAACTAATCTTATTACTTCATATTCAACATCTCCAGATTTTTCAAATATTCAACATGCTGGAGAGGTGTATAGAATTACAATAGGGGAGTTAAAAGAAATGGCTGGTGACCAGTTTACTGAAGAGCAGTATAAGGAAATAGCAGAAAAATATGCCAAAAAAGAAGATAATTCTTATAATGCTGGAACACCTAATCTTGGTCAATCGGGATTATTTTCTGATAATTATGATAATTTTTCTATTGAAATATTAGATGCTGAATTTTTATGCACTCACAGTATGAAATATGAAAAAAAAGAAAATGGTTATGGAGGTTATTCTGTTAATAAAAGAAAAGACACTTATAAAGCTCCAAAAAAATCAAAACATAAAAGAGAAGATATAAGTAGTGCATATAAAGTAGTTTATAGTGGTAAATATATAGTTGGTTCAGATTATATATTTAATTATAAACTTATGGAAAATATGATGAGACCTAATTCTAATTTAACAGAAACAAAATTATCTTACATTGTCTATGCTCCTAATATGCACAAGATGAGTTTTACATCTATGGTTAGAAGAATGATGCCATTTGCTGACCAAATACAATTAGCACATTTAAAAATGCAACAAATACTTGCTAAAGCTAGACCAAAAGGTGCTGCATTTGAGGTCGGTGCATTAGAAAATGTTTCTAAAGGAGATGGTGGTACATTCACTCCTCTTGAATTACAGGAAATATACGACCAAACAGGTAATATATATTACAGAACTTTAAATGATGAGGGACAGCCAGCAGCTTCAGTTCCTATCCAGGAATTAGAAAACGGAATAGGTAGAGATGTTATGAATCTTGTTCAAGTTTATAATCATAATCTTCAAATGATTAGAGATGTAACTGGTGTTAATGAAGCTAGAGAAGGTGCTCAACCTGCATCTGAAGCGTTAGTTGGTATTCAAAAAATGCAACTTATGGCATCTAATAATGCTACTAGAGGTATTAATGATGGGTATTTACATATGACTAAATTACTTGGTGAGTGTGTATCTATGAGGCTTCAGGATTTAGTTGAGTATGATAAACCTTTTGAAGGTTATGTTATGGCACTTGGTAAAGATGTTATGGAATCTTTTAAAGTTAATAAAGATGTTTCTAATTATGATTTTGGTATAACATTAGATGTTGCTCCAGATGAAATAGAACAACAAATGATTGAGCAAAATATTCAAATTTCATTAGCTCAAAAAGAATTAAGACTTGAAGATGCTATTATTGTTAGGCAAATAAAGAATCCTAAGTTAGCTAACCAAATGCTGATAATTAGAAGAGAAAAATATAAAAAAGATTTGGAACAGCAAGCTTCTCATGCTGCAGAAATGAATGCTATTCAACAAGGGAAAGCAGCTGAAGCTGCTCAAATAGCTAAACAGCAAGAATCTGCTTTGAGTGCAAAAATGGCTCAAGATAATCTTAAGCTAAAACACCAAACAGATATGGCTAAAATGGAGCATGAGTATAAACTTAAGAATGTATTTGAAGAGTCTAATCACAAAAGAAAAATGGCTGAGTTAAAAGAACAAAATGCAGCTAGTTTAGCGTCAGAGAAAGGAGAATTGGATAATAAAAAAGATGCGTTAGAGAAAAATGCTCACTTCCAATCTAAAATGATTGAGCAAAGAAAAGGAAAAGAAGACCCGATTGAAGACCCAGACTTAAAAGTCAAATCAAAATATTTATCATAATTGTAGGATATATGATAGAAAAAATATTATATTTGCAAAAAGTACTAATTTAATTTAATTTATTATGGCAACAGATGATATAGGCGGCCTTATAGCCGATAGCTTTGGTGGCGAAGTTGTTTCTACTGACACTTCACAAGAACCACAGGTGGTTGATTTATCAACCCCTAATGTAGTAGACCTCACTGAAAATAACGAAAGTGAGACAAAACAAGAAGTGAGAGAAGAGGTTTCTGAAAATGAGCCTCGACCGATGATAGATAGCTCTTTGAATGATGAAAAAATACAAGAGGAACCGACACAGCAGTCAGAAGCTGAACAATCAGGTCCCGCAGATGTTAGTGGATTCTTAAATGCCTTAAACGAACAGTATGGCACAGGATTTGAAAGCATCGAGGACTTTGAGGCAGCTGTACAAGGCACTAACAAAGAAGTTTCTGAACAAGTAAATCCGAGTTACGCAAACGAACAGATTGCAAAAATGGATGAGTTTGTTAGAAAAACCGGGAGAAGTATGTATGATTACATAAGAACCCAAAGTGTTGATTACGGTAAAGTTCCTGATGAGGTATTAATGAAGGAAAGTTTAAGACAAAACAATCCTGATTTAACACCGAAAGAATTGGATTTATATTTTAAGTCTACTTATAAGTTAGACTCTAAAAAGTATAAAGAAGATGAGGTAGCTCTTGGTAAGATTCAACTAAAGAAAGATGCTTCAAAAGCCAGAAAGGAGTTTGTTAAAATGCAAGAAGAGTTTAGAATGCCTAATAAGGAAGTTCAAACTCAGGAGGATAGTAGCAAGCTTAAATCAGAATGGGTTGAGAAGATGAATACTGAAGTTGATGATTTAGAGTCTTTGACGTTTGAGATAAATGAAAACGGAGAGACTTTTGATTTTGCTCTAACTGATGAACATAGAGATAATCTTAAAAACATTAACACAAATCTTGATAATTTTTTTGATAGATATGTAGGTGAAGATGGTAATTGGGATTATGACATGTTAAATCTTGATATGTTTATCAGAGACAATTTTGACCAAATTGTTAGAAGCGTGGCTAATCAATACAGGTCCAAAGGAACCGAACAGGTTATTAGGGATATTAAAAATCCCTCATTTAGTAAAGAACCTAAGCCAGCAGGAGGTAAATCAAAGTCACTTTTTGACCAATTATCTGACCAATTATTTGGATAAGACTCAATGTTTAAATAGATAATGAATTAATAAATTAAAAATTTTAAAAAATGGCAACAGTAAGCGTATCGTCAGGAACGGGTAAGGTTTATTTACAACCTACATCCACCATGACGGCAACAAACGAAAATTACGTGAATGCTATTACCGCTACGAGTGGTGAGCTTCACAAGCGAGACGTTTCTGAAAAGTTGATTAAAAGATATGGTGACCAAGGTATAACTGGGTTACTTGAGTTAATGGGTGCTAAGGCTCCTACTACTCAAACTACTTTTGAGCACTACGAAGAAACATTTCGACACAATGATATAGTAGTTCAATTTGATACTGCTAATCAAGTAGAAGCTGGTGATACAGTGACTACAACAATGACAGTTCAATCTGAAGGTATACACGATTCTAAAAATCCTGTTAGAGTTGGTGATATTCTTCTTTTTGAAGATGGAACGCAAGTTTACGTTCAAACTATTACTTCTACGCATGTATTTGAGGTATGGCCAATGACTTCTAGTGGTTGGGTAACTTCACATTCTGCATCAACAGACTACACAGCGTCTATTATAGGTAACGCATTTCCAGAAGGTTCTTCGCAACCTGAAGGATTGACTCCTCGTATTCATGAATACTCTAATAAAGTTATGATTATGAAGGAATCTTTTGAGGTTACTGGTACGGAGGCTACTAACGTAGTTTATGTAAAAGTTGACAACGAAAAGATGGGTTCTGGTTATTTATGGTATTTAAAAGGAGAAGCTGATACATTCAAAAGATTTCAAGATTATTCTGAAATAATGATGATTGTTGGAGACCAAATCTCTAACTCTTCATTAGCTGCTTCAGGAAACTCTGTATCTTTAGATGGAAGTTCATATACTCTTGACACTTTACGGGGAACAGAAGGTTTAATTCCTTTTATTGCTAATAAAGGTCAATCTATGGATTTAGGTTCAGCTTCAATTACAATGGCAGACTTTGACGCTATCGTTAAGTCTTTAGATAAATATAGAGGTGCTAAAGAATATGCTCTTTACGCTGGTATTAATTTATCTTTAGATGTAGATGACTTATTAGCTTCTCAAGGTGCTTATGCTGCTGGAGGTGCTAATTATGGTACGTTCCAAAATAATAAGAATATGGCGTTGAATTTAGGTTTTAACTCTTTCACTAGAGGAGGTTATACATTTCATAAGAAAACTTATGATTTATTTAATCACCCTAAATTACTAGGAACGGCTGGTTCTAATTATCCTGGATACGGACTTTGCATCCCTATGGATATGCAGAAAGATGCTAAATCTGGAGATAAAATACCTTCTCTAAGAATTAGATATAAAGCTGCTAATGGTTATTCACGAGATATGGAGCACTGGTTAACTGGTTCTGCTGTTCTTAAAAACAAAACTAACACTGAAGATGTGCTTAAATCGCACTACAGATGTGAAAGAGGTTTTGAAGGATTTGCACCTAACCGTTACATGTTAATCAAGAAATCTTAATTATTAACCTATTAAAAGTTTTATAGAAATGGAAAAGTATTTATATTTCGCAAGTGCTGCTCCTGATGGAACAGCATCTACTGAACAGGTAGTTTGTTTTCCCGTTAGACAAATGTCTCACATGGAGTATATCTCAGCGACTTCGTTGAGAATCTACTTTGAGTCTAGTCAAGAAAATGACGCTGATTCAGGCATAGATGCAGCTCACGCTGTACTAACCGTTACATCTGGTAAGCACAAAGAAGCTATGCAAGATATAGTTAACGCTATAGCAGAGCCTTCAATTGCTGGGAGTAATATGTTTGTTACTATTGCAGATTCTGAAGATTCAGTATTTTGCAGTACGCACATTACAGCTTGTGCATCTATTGCAGTAGTTGACGCATCATAATTGCGAACTGTCTTGAAATGATATACAGGCAGTATAAAGAACATATCTAAGGAGAGGGGAGTTTCTCCCCTTTCCAAAGGTGTCTTAATAATGATTTTAATTTAATTTTAGAAATAATGAAAAAAACAAAAACAAAATCTGTAGATGTCTCTACAGAAACTATACAAGCAGAAAAAAATTTTACTGTACCATCAATGCCTAAACCAAAGAGGTCTAATACTCATGGTGTAGCAAATCTTAAGTCAAATAAAAAAGAATCTAAAAGAGATTCTGTTTATCAACTTATGAAAAGCTCTAAGGATAATAAAGGTAGAATGGTATATCCTGTTATTTATATGATAAAAGCTGAGGATATAATATATGACCCAGAGAATGATATAAATAGAAAAATAAGATATATACCTGGAGAGCAATCTATATTTGAAGAAGACCAGAAAAAAGACTCAAAGGTGAAGTCACCGATTACATTTAACAATGGTTTTATTCTTGTAGGAAAACAAAATCCTACTCTTAAAAAGTATTTAGACCACTGTAATCTTAATGCTAGTAATCCTAATAGATTTAATACAAGTACACCTGTGTTTAAAGTCGTTGATAACGAAACTGATGCTAAGAAAAAGATTGAAAAGTCTATGAAGGTTTTAGATGCTATTAGATTAGCTTTAGAAATGCCTCTTGATAAATTAGTTGGTTATGCTAGAACAATGGGTGTCAACGTAAATAAATCTACTGATGAGATTAGGTATGACATGAAAGTTTTAGCTGAAAAAGACCCTACATCTTTTATAACTGGTATGGACGACCCTAAAACAGAGATAAAACAAGTTCTTTATAAAGCTAAAGAATACGGTATTATAGATATGAATAAAAGTAATGTTGTATGGGTTAAGGGTAATCAAAGACCTATTATAACCCATGTTCCTTTAGGTGTTGAGGCTATGGACCACATGACTGAATACTGTTTATCTGGTGCAGGTGAAACTGCGTTAGAACATATAAAGATGCAGTTGTCTAATATAAACTAGGATGCGGTTAATTTGAATAAAAGGGGAGGTTGTTTTTAACTTCCCTTTTTTTTTGTTATATTTGTTAGTAAATTTAACAGATATGACGATTAATGATTTATATGTCTTTGTCAAATTCATGGCCAATAAAGAGCAGAGGGGTTTTGTTACTACTACTGAATTTAATTTATTAGCAGAAAGAGCTCAATTAGACATAGTACAAGATAGATACGGAAAATACACTATTGCTGGAGCACCTCAAACCGCTGGTTATAATCAAACACATTCAGCTTTAGAAGATATAAGAACAGCGGTAAGTACGTTTACTTCAGTTTATCAAACAAATGGACATTGGTTTTATCCCGTAGATAATACTGGTGCATCTAGTCCTAATTCTACTATGTTATATTTTATGGAATTGTCATTGGATGGTAGAAATGTGGAGATATTAACTCAAGACCAGTTAAAGGGTAGATTGGGTAGTCATCTTTTACCGCCATCTATAGATAAACCTGTAGCCACAATGAATGATAACGGATTTAAGATTTGGATATCTCCAGATGTTAATAATGATGTGTCTGTGGGAGATGTGGTATGTACTTATATAAAGATACCTTCAGCACCAGTTTGGGCTTTTAGTACAATAGCTAATGGTAATGCAGTGTATAATGCAACAAATTCAACTCAACTAACTCTACCTGAGCATACTCATAATGAGATAGCACAAAGAATACTATCTTATATTGGAATTAGTTTAAGGGAGCCTGAAGTTCAACAATATTCGGCTGTTAAAACAAAAGATAAAGAATTACAATAATGGCTACAACAAGAAAGAAAATAGCAGAACAAGTACTTAGAATAGTAAATGGAGGTAATATATCTGATGATTCTCATGTAGATATAAGAGAAGTTATGGCTCTTGTAGACCAAGAGAGAGATGCTATTATAAAAAGAGAGATAATGACTAACGCTTATTCTAAAGGAACAGCGATGTCAATAGCTGAGGCAGAAATAAGAGGAGATTGGTTGACTCAAGAAAAATTATACATGCCTGAGAATAGCAATTATGTTGTGTTAAACAATATGCCTATTAATTTACCTAATGACATGGGTATATATAGAGTTGAATCTGTTTTTAATAAATACGGAATAAACCCTAGTGGAGTAAGGCAAACGATAAATAAAGATAAGGTAGCTATAACAATAACAACTGGTGTTGCACATGATACGAGTGGTGGGACGGCTTTGGGTTTTGTTGGTGTTGCTACTACAGCATATCCATCAGTTTTAGATAATGCATATCTTATTTCATTTTCTTGGAATGACTCGGTAAAAACTTATAAATTGTCATTTAATGTTTCTACAGAGGGATATATAAATTCTAGTGATAATGGATTAAATTTAATAAACGCTATTTACAATAGTGCTGGATGGCAAAACTTTTTGAATACATATAATATAATGTCTTGGATTGATGATGCTGGGGATTTAAGAGTTGATACTAAAAATCATACTACTGACCAATGGTCTTTTTCTGATTTTAAAATAAATGGCCAGGTTAGTGCTGATTCGGGACATGGTTTTACGTATACAGTTACTGAAACTCCTGGTTCATTTATAAAGGATAGTTCTACTGAAGACAGTAGCCTTGTAGTTCATTTAGGTAATAAAACATATTCTGTTGACTACGCTTGGGGGGATTATAATAGTGTTTCAACAGAAGAGATAGCTCAGAATTTTGTAACTAAAAATGCTAATAAAATGGCTATGGAACATGATGTTTCTGTTACAAGCAGTGGTAATGTTATAACAATAGAGGAGGTTATTCCAATGGGGGGATTTAATCCAGACCAGTTTCAGAGTGTAGGTAAATATATTAGAATTGCTACTCCAGGAGATATAGTTGCCTCTATCTCTCAGGTCTCATCTTGGCACACTCCTATATCTAGATTTAATGAAAGAACTATATATACTAGAATGCCTAGTAATGGACCCCATAACCCACTATATCATAAAACAGCTTTGATGAGTGGTAGAAAATTTTTCTATTTAGAGGGCAATAAAATTTATTTATATAAAAACTATGAAGATATAGACTATTTAGATGTTCATTATATAGCAACATCAAGTTCTATACCTAACGAAGACACGTATCCTGTTCCGGCAGATTACGAAAAAGAAATAATTACAAATCTTATTCAGTTATTTTCATTAATGAAACAAGCTAAAGAAGATTTAGTTAACGATAATATTGGATAATAATGACAGCACAATTTGTAACATTAGATGAAGTAATACAAGGTTTGATTGTTGATGAAGGAAAATCAAGTGAGCATGAATATCTTAGATATTTTAATATAGGTTTAAGAGGTTTAAAAGAATTAAATTTTGATACTGTTAGACAGATTAAATCTGTTGAACTTCAGTTAGATAGTAAAAACACTGTAACTCTTCCTTCAGATTATGTGTCTTATATAAAGATAGGTGTAGCTGACAATAACGGTAATGTAAGCTACATGGGTCTTAGGGAAAATATAAATTTTGTTCCAGGAACTCAATCAACTACAGTTCAAGACAATACAGAGAATCCCCCTATATTTTCCTACAATAACTATGATAATAGTTTGTGGGGTAGATATGGTCAAGGTGGAGGAAATAATGCTAACGGATATTATAGAGAAAATTTAGATAATAGGACTATTGAGCTTTCTAATTCTAATGGACCTATAATATTAGAGTATGTTTCTGATGGTTCAACGGGTCTTACGGGAATAGATATAAAGGTTCACGCATTTGCTGAAGAAGCTTTGCGTTCATTTATATATTGGAAGTCTGTTCAAAGAAAAAGAGCTATTAACATGAATGAGAAGATGGCTGCTAAAAATGAATATTATAATCAAAAAAGATTGTCAAGAGCTAGAATGCAGTCGTTTAATAAAAATGAGGCACTTCAAACATCTAGAAAAGCGTTTAAGCAGTCTCCTAAAATATAATTAATATGTCATCACAAGATAAAAGAGTTTTTGTCGGAGGACTAGATAGAGATTCTGATTATAGATTAATCAAGAATGGAGACTACTATTATGGTTTAAATATACGAAATATATCTTCTGAGAGTCAAGCTGCTGGTTCTGTAGAAAGTGTTTTAGGTAACTCAATAGTTTATAAAGGTGGTTCGAGTACAGCATTTACTTATCCTGAACTGCAGGCCGGAGGGATTAATCAAAGGTCTTATCTATATTTTACTTACGCTCAACTAACCTCAAGTCAGGCTCTTACAAGTGCTATTAATTTTCAGTTTGATATGTCGTTAGGAACATCATCATCTTCCTTTAGTCCTCCTAACTTTTCTTTTAGCTTTACAAGTACGGCTGGTTCTAACTTTCTTCAAACTAATAATATATTAACAGGTTTATTAGCATTTGTTAATACCTACGGAACTATAATATCAAACACCTACGGGTTTACTGTATCTGTTGTTTCTAACAATCCAACTAGTACTAATCCAGCACCTTATTATGATGAGGAGTATGTTAATGATTTTGACGGAAACACTACTGCACCTTTATACGCACTTAAGTTTGTTGCTAATACTAATGGAACAGAATTATTTACCAGTGTTGAAGCTGGTACATATATTCCAAATGTTAGTCCAGGTGCAGGTAATGTTAACACATTGTCATTTTATTTAATAGATAGAAACAATCTTCAAAACTATCTAAGTGGTTGGTGGCAAACTGCTCAGTACGCTGCTGAATCTACTGGCTCTACAAAAATTAATTATAAGTGCATAGGTTCTTATGAGGATACTAAAAATGATAAAATGTATTATTTTGTGGCTAGTGAGCCTGGTACATTTATGCACCATATACTAGAATATGATTTAAAACAAGATTCACAGAATGGAGATTCGATATTATCTGTTGTTTTTAGAGATACAGGTAAACATTTTTCCAGAGTTTTTGATTGGAATTTTGATTTTTTAATCACTAATGTAGATAAAATTGGAGATGTATTATACTGGACTCAAGAGTTTTATGGGGAGCCGTGTTCATTAAACGTAGTAAAATCTAAGAATAGTATGGCCCTTGTTGACTCTGTTGGAGCTTATGAAATACAAACAAGCAATAACACAACAGAATATACGTTGGATAAATATTATCCTTATCAACTATATAGTCCGTGGTCAGCAACAGATAGAAAACTAGAATATATTGAAGTCATAAAAAGAGGTCCTCAATATATGCCTACATATAGCTATGGTTTAGATGATTCATATAAGAAAAATAATTTATTTGGGTATATGTTTCAGTTTAAATATAGGTATCATTATTATGATAAAGAAGTCAGTGCCTGGTCTCCTATAAGTAAGGTTGTTGCTTCTCAGGCTCTTGTGGCAACAAATAATCTTGAAGGAGATGAGAGTCAGCTACAGTATGCAGACAATAAAATAGATGTAAAAGTTAAAAACGGTTCAGGTATAATTCAGTACATAGAGGTGGCAGCAAAAAAATGTGTATCTGTGGGAGCTGTAAGTAAAAGAGGTAATACTGGTAATTTTATGTCTATAGCAAAAATAGATAATAATTACAACGAATGGCTTAATAATGAAAACTCAACACAGACTATTAGTTTTTATAATGATAGAATGTATATTTTTATAGACCAAATAGAAGGTAATAAATTATACGACTCAGTCCCTAGAACAGCTAAAACACAAACTGTATTAGGTAATAATAGATTGTGTTACGCTAACTATAAGTTAGGCTTTGATTTACCAAAATTAGATGTAGTTTTAAATCCTAAATATAGAAATGCTGGTGGTGAAACTATTCAAGATAGATTTCCTTATTTTACAACTGGTAGATGGTCTAATAGTCTTACTAATTCACTTAACTTAAGTTTTGGTAGTGGCTATAGTGCGTATACCTCTTCTAATATAGAGTCTCTGACACCGTGGGATTTAACACAAGTCGTTGAAGATTCTACTGTTGGAAGTGAATATACTGCTGGAGCTTATGGTCTTATAGATACTGTTATTAATTCAACAAGAACAGACAATGATAATGTTCTAAACCCAGCACCATTTGCACTTCCTGTTAGTGGTGTTTTTACAGAAGCTACTGGAACTGGAGTTACTCAAAACCCTTTATCATCAGGACATTATACAGGTGCGTTTGAAATAACAAGTGATTACGCAAATCAATTTCCTAGAATTAGACTTTCTTTTGATTTAGCTGGTGATAATACTATATCTGCATTTGCTGGAGCCACAATTAGTTTAAATATAAGCATTGATGGATTTTTTATAAGACAAGAGGTTACCGGTAAAGCAAATGAAGATGGTAGCTGGGTTGAATTTGACGCTCAAGACTCTAATTTACACGATGGGAGTTACAGTGTTTCTATAAGTATACCAGCTGAATTAAACACCTTAGAGGGTCAAATGCAGTATTTTGCTGAACAACTTGTTAGTGGTGATGACGGATTAGAGGTTTTTACAGATAGTACATTAAGTAATAAAACAGAAGGAGTCTTTGCTTGGTATGGGACACCTGTATTTACTGAGTCATCATCAGGTGGTGCCGGAAAACTACACGTAGAGCTTATTATGAAAAATAAAGTCTCTTTTGATGGTCCCGATGTTTCTTGTGTTGGCGACCCTTCTCCTAAATATAGGTATGTTGCTAGGTCTGGAAATTTCGTTTCAACTGTTTCTAGCGGTCAATATGGTTGGAGTAATTCAAATGTTAAGTGTGCTGGATATAGTTTTGTTATAAATCATAGAGGCGGAAACTGTTCTTTAAAATATGTAGGTGATTCAACCGATTCGCCAACTAGTACATTTAAAAGTGGTGCTTTTCATTCATTTGGTTTAATATATTACGATGCTAGAGGAAGAGCTTCTACAGTTGCTGTAGATGACGACACCCAGGTTTATATAAAGTCATACGCAGAAAGAGGAGACACATCTGAACAAGCTATACCAGGTGATTATGATTTATTTGGTCCATCACAAATAGAGTGGGAGATTAACCATAAAGCACCTAGTTGGGCTAAATATTATAGATGGGCTTATTCTTTAAACACTACTGTTGATGATTTTATTCAGTTTGTAGCTGATACCGTTCATGTTAATACAACAGATAATGGTGATAGAAGAATATATTTAAGCTTATCATCTTTAAAGGGTAATAAGAGGAGTTATAGAGAAAATAGAGGAGCTTTAACAGATTACGTTGGAGGAAGGGGTAGAGACGAGGCTGATGGTGAAGGTATTGTGGCTAAAGACCCCAATAACGACAGAATAAGATTTATTAAAGACGAGGATGGTGTGTATTTTACTCAGTATATAGACACTAAGTTGTCTGGATACGACTGGTTTTCAGAAACCGATACAGAATCACCTATATATGGAGATACAGACGATGAGACAGGAGATGCTCAATCAGGGTATTTTATCTATTTTAATGAAATAGATGCAGATGGGTTTAGAAAATCTGATGTAGAAGATGGAACTCATTATTATAGACGTATTTTATTTGAGGTATATCAACCTAAAAAAGACCCAACTGCAGACAGTAGAATATTTTATGAATTTGGAGAATTACATAATATATCAAGTACAGGGAAGCATATAGGTCCAAATGGGGTAAATGGAGGTAGTGAGAATACAGATGATTTTGGAAATATAACTTGGGATAATGCGGCTAAAGGTAGTTTTGAGAACATGGGTGATGTTTATTATAAAAGAAGAAAAATGCCTAAAGTATCTTTTACTTCCATACCATCACAATTTTTAACAAATCAAAATGATAATTTTGTTGGCGTATTTGTTGAAGACTATAATTTAAGTGATTTTTATGAAACAAATCATGTCAGTATAGGTAGATTAAATTTATATAGTCCATTTGCTAGAGAAACTAGAAGAATAGCCAAAATAACTTGGTCAGAGAAATTTCAACCAGAAACAAACTATAATGGTTTAAGTACATTTAATACAGCATATATGAACTCTAAATCAATGAGTCAGATTGATGGTTCAATACAAAAAATATTTGCTAGAGATACTGACCTTGTAGTTATACATGAGGATAAAACATATCAAGTTCCTGTAGATAAAGATGTAATTGTAAACGCTTCAGGAACCGACAGTCAAATGGGGTTATCAAGAAATGTTTTAGGAAATCCTAGAGCGTACTGGGGACATTTTGGTATAAGTAGGAATCCAGAATCTTTTGTTGCTAATGGAAATGTTTGTTATTGGGTAGATATAAAAAGAGGAGCTGTTCTTAGATTATCTAGGGACGGTTTTACAGTTTTATCTGATTTAAAGATGATGGATTATTTTAGAGATAAATCTGTATTATATGATAAATACGACCCTGAGTATGGTTTGTATGATGACAACAATCCATTTGCAGATGGTAATTCATTATTTAGAATAATTTCTGGATACAATCCTAAACACAGTGAGCTTGTTGTAACATTCCCAAACATATCTCATAATGAAGCTACATCTATACTATATGATAATTGGGAGGATACTTCTACTAATTGGAACTCAGCGGGAGATACTATTGGTGGAAACACTTTTGATAATATTACTGGAGAAACAGTAGCTTTCGCAGAGAAAGCGAATAGATGGACAACATTTTTTAACTTTATACCTGAAATGTATGGTAAGGTAAACAATAATTTCTTTTCATTTAAAGGTTCAGATGGGAATTTATCAGGAGTTACTTCGGGACCACTTAACACAGAATTGGGAACGGCACAGGGTGGACACCTTTGGAAGCATGATTCTGGTAACCATAATCAGTTTTATAGCGGTCTTACAGCTGATAATAAGTTTGCTTTATCTGTTCCGTTTAATTCTTCTCCATCAACAATTAAAACTTTTAAATCCTTATCTATAGAGGGAAGTTCATGTTCCGCAACTTTATCAACAGATATAGTAACTTCTAGTGTAAGTATTAATAGTGGTTCTTGGGATGAAAGAGAAAATATACAATACGCAAGTGTTCCTTACGCTTCAGACCAGTCTGGAGCAGATAGCTCAGAGTATAAAGGGCTAGGAACTTGTACGCTATCTGGTGCTACCTTAACAGGTTCTGATACAATGTTTTTAAGTGAGCCCATACAAGCTGGATATAATGTTTATAGAAACATATCTGGTACAGACACCTTGGTTGGGGTGATAGGTTCGATAGATAGCGACCTTCAAATAACTTTAACATCATCTCCAGGAAACTTCTCTGGACAATTCTGTTTTGCTAGATTTAGCAATAGTAATGTTGGTGTTGTAGATGGGACCAGAATTAAAGGTTCTTACATGAAATTTGAGATGAGTGACACAGGAACATCTAAAAAAGAAATATTTGCTGTCAATGCTATAGTTCAAAGAAGTGACTTAAGTGATAGATAGTTTGTTTTTAAATGATAAATAATTTATATTTGTAAAATCATGGCAAAATTTAAAAAACATATGATGTATAGCAAATCTGGTGAAAGCAAGATGGCTAATACGTATAAAGAGCATTTAGCCTTAAAAAAGAAAGGCTGGGGACACTCTAAACCAAAATCAAAAAATAAAAAAGGTGAAAAAAATGTTCCTCAATATGGTTTGGGAGGTTTGTTTTCATCTTTATTTGGTGGAGGTAAAAGAAAAGGTCAAGAGATGGCTGCTGAATCAGATGCGGAACTTTCTGCTTTTGCTCAACATGGATTTGACGCTGGCACTGATGCTACCAACGCACTAAATCAACTTGGTATAGACCCAAGTGCGACTGCTATGGAGGCTAGAGAAAAAGGTATCGGTCATTTCTATGACGGTATTGAGCCACCAGAAGTGGACACAGAAGCATTTGAAAAAGGTGAGGAAAGCAGAAAAGCCACTGAAGCCACTACTACACAACAAGTTGGTAGGATGAGTCCAGAGGCGGCACAGGGTATGCTGGGGAGATTGAACCAACAATCAATAGAGGGTGATATTAAAGCCGAAGAAAATATGTCTAAGTTACAGAGTGAGGCTGACCAGAGAAAATATGACCAAGCTATGAAGATAGCCGGTGCTGAGGCGGAATTTGACAAAGCTATGGTAGATACAATATCTAAACAAGAATATGATTCTGCTAAGTTTAAATCTGAACTAGGTGCTGACTATTTACAAGGTTTAGCTGATTCAAAAGCAGCAGGTGAACAATTAGAATTAGAATCTAAACAAAATCTATGGGGTAATGTTGGAGACACTATAGGTGGGTTTTTAGGCTTTGGAGAAGACGGCATGTCTGTAGACAGGGAAATAATACAACAAAATAATAATAATATGGAAGAAATGCAAATGCAACCTGGAGAGCCAGAGGTTAGCCCAGGGGAAGAAAATCACGATACAAATCCTATTGATTTGGTTCAAAATGGTGAAAAAATCGGAGAGCTTACAGGTGGAGAATTTATTGTTCCAAGTAAAGATGCAGATATGATTGCAGCATTTTTAGAGGAGGGAAACACTCAAGACCTTTTTAAACTTTTAATGGAGTTAGTAACTAAATGGAAGAAAAAAGCTGCTGAAGACGAAGAGAAGATGGCTGAAGTGCTGGAGCCTCAAGGAGCTCCACAGGGTGGTCCAATGATGCCTCCAGGAATGATGCCTCCAGGAGGACCTATGGGAGGACCTATGGGTGGACCTATGGGAGGACCTGCAGGGGGACCTATGGGAGGACAACCTATGCCTCAAGAATTAGCTGCACTAACAGGTGCTATGAATATGGCAGCAGCAGGAGCTTATTTAAAAAAACAATAAAAAACCATGGGGTATATACCGTTTTATAAGGGGTTTAAAATTAATCCGAATAGGTGGGCGGATGGCTCTAGAACTGAACAGGGTCAACAGGGGAATAATAAGGATAAGGAGAAAGAGATTAAGGCTGCTAAACCCAGTATCACTAACATGCGTAAGGATGTTTCTGATTTATATAGACCTTTATACGATAAGGGTTTTTCTGATTACATGCAGTGGTATGAATCTAATGCTGTAGCATTACAAGACCCGTCAAATATAGGTGCTTACGCAAAAGCTCACGCAAAGCAGGAAATGTTTAGAAATCAACTAGAAAGTTTTATTGATTGGTCTCAAGATGAGATAAAAGAACATAATAAATACTACGGTAAATTAGAGGCGTGGGAACTGGGTGATTCAGAAAACGGAACTGACCCAAATAGATTAGAGAATAAATATAATTACGTAAACGCCAACACATATCAAAATAGATTTATGCAAGATGGTGTTATGGATGAACTTCTATACAAAGACTTTATGGGGTGGGGTTTTGGAAGAGTTGATGTTGATGGAGTTAGAAAAGGAAAAAGACCAGGTATTATAGATAATCCAATAATGATAGAGACGGAGTCAGGTATTCAAGAAATTGATTACAATAATCCTGATAATTGGGTTAGAGATGAAGAAGGGTATTTTTTAGATGATAATGGGAAAAGAATGGTGGAGTACGTAAAATCTCCTTTGCTAGATGATGGATTTGAGCCTTATAGTGATGATAATTCTATAACCAAATTAGATTACACAAAATCTTTTGTATTAGACTTTGATTCTGGTTCAGGTGGTAAATATAGTTCTGATAATTGGATTTTTACACCTAGAGGTGTTTATGTTAATACAGGTAATGGATTTGTTGACTATAGAGAAGTTAGCGGTGGAAACCCTGAGTTTTCTTTTAGAAATAAAGAGTATTTAAAACAACAAGGCACAGAGAATCCTTTCTCAATATGGGCTAATTGGTTTTGGAAAACAACTAATGGTGCACAGGGAAAAATTACTTTAGATTACAAACAAAATGCGTTGAACCAACTACTTGCTGATTTAGACGCAGACCAATTCGAGGACGGCTCCGGTATAGCTTCCGAATATGGAAAAGGAATGAGGTCTAAAGTAGCTATGAGACTTGTTGAGTCAAGTGGTAGAAACAGGGGGTATATAGATAAACTTATGAAAAGTTTTGGTTCAGGACCAGATGAAATGTTGATAGGTGGAACTAGCACTAGTAAGAATGTTATAAGTATAGGTGAGCAAGAATTTGGTAGAATAAAAAAATTCTACGAAAAATCTTTAGGTAGAGAGATAGGAGATACAGTAACATTCACTGAATATGCTGCGTATGAGTCTTATAAAGAGGCAGAAAAATTCTGGATTGAATATCAAGATATGGAAGCTGGTGGGGATGGACACTTCTACGGAGTTTTATTTGATGATGAATGGAGGACTGCAAATTTCTGGACACCAGGAGAAACGTATTCGGATGACCCTGTTATGAATAACTATGTTGCTACTGGTGGTGGTAAGCTTGGTAAAGGAACTTCTGATTCAGTATTGTTTGAGATGAATCAATCTAGCTTAAAGAATGCTATTATGACATCTCGGCATTCAACCAGAATAACAATGGAAGATTTATACGGGATGAATGCTAAGGTAAGAAGAACAGGTCCTAAAAGGGTTATCACAAATACAAACGGAAAGATTCTTACTCAGGCACAGATAAAAGACCTCCAGGATAATGGATTCGGTGTTGAATCTAACTGGTTTGTTCCTGTGACCATAAATATAAAAGAGGATTTAGATAGAGATAGTGTATTAAGATTACTTGGTTATGATATAGTTGGTATGTCAGAGGATAAAATGAACGAAACTTTTGCTTCTTTAGCTGAAGAACAATGGCTTAAAGAGGAGATATCTTTCTTAGTTCCTATATGGACAGATTCACCATGGAATAAAATAAGTAGTGGAGCAGACCCGTTAGAATTGCCTATGACAGGAATATATAGTGTAAATATGGTTGAATCTCTTATAGAAGATACTAAAGCTTGGAAAAACTCATCTAATTCAGAGGGTATAACTGAATTGAATTATTAAATTTAATATAATGGACGATAAAGATTTATTAAAATATTACGACAGCGTTAAAGTAAACTCAAAATATAATACTTATGAAGAGTGGTTTAATTCTGTTAAGGGTAGTGATATATCTAAAGAACAAATATACAATGACCTAGGGATTGAAACTCCTTATGACGACTGGAACTCTAACACCTTTGGTGAAGTAAAAAAAAAATCCGGTTCAGGGGATTCTACTTTAATCTTGGAGGATTCAGAGTCGGATTCTGGAGAGACTGAATACATTCCTCAGTCAGTTCGAGGCGTTAATGGAATAACACCTCAATCTATTGAAGAACCAAAAGGGTACAGACCAGTTGTAACAGATTTTGACGAAGGAGAATTTCTAAACATAGAGGGACTATCCCCTTACTTAACTCAGTCTAGTATTGATGAGTCAATATTAACCTTAGATGAAACTATTCGTTCTTCAAGAGGTCTTTTTCCACACAAACAAGGTGAAATAGCCAACTTTCCAGGTGTAGAAGATTTCGATTACTATGACACCGAATCGGTGATGAATATGGTTTACAGAGAAGAAGATGGTGGTGAAGGATTGTCTGGAGCAAAAATTGGCCCTAAACGAAATAGAGCAAAAAAATTCCAGTCTAATTGGAATTTAACTACCCCCGAAGGAATAGATGAATTTACAAAATCTATAACTAATTATTTAAGCACATTTCAGCCTGATGAAGATATTGATAGTCTAGCTCCTTGGGAGGGAGATATTTTTATGGACAATGCACTTGATGCAAATATTAGTGGCAAAAAAAGAAAAAGAAGACAAACTGTAGGAACTCAACTTAAGTATACCGAAGCTGGTAAAATTATATCAGATTTAGCTCAAGCAGATATGAACGAAGGTTATATTAGCAGAGGTTCTGACAATGAAGTAAAACTATTTGATTGGAAAGAAATAATTCACGATGAGGTTGTCACCGCATCTGGTCAGGGTTCTGTTCAAACTGACAAATATAAGTGGGTTAAAGAATACACTGATGAGGGTAAAAGAATGATAGAGAAGCTGGAAGGATTGTTGATTGAGTTAGATGAAGACCACGGTACTGCTGATTTAACAAACTTTCATTATAGAAAAGCTTTATATCAGAACACTGGAAAAGGATGGGAAAATTCTAATGACTTTACTACAGCCATACTTCTTGATGACGAAATAAACAGTGGTATAGGTCTTTATAACAATGGAGTTCCGTATACTTTTATGGATGTAGGCACCAAACAAGATATTTTTGGCATGGGTTCAGGAAACAACCAACATCTAGGTATATACAGACCATCTACTACTTTAAGTATATTAACTAAAAACTCTAATTTACCTGGAGGTTATTTAGGTGGGTTTGACAAGAACGCAATTTTAGGTTATAAAGATATACTTGCAGCCACTAGAGCAAATGATAATTTCGGAATTAAACCAAAATTACATAAAGAATTTTCACAACCGGGTAGGGATTACACAAATGAAGAGGTTAAAACATTTGTTGCTAATATTTATGATGAAAACGAATCATATGTCAGAGAGTTTTTTGACAATGATGAAGAGTTTCGGGAATGGTTTGATTTAATTGATAAAGAAAGAGGGATTCTAAATGAAATAGATAAACTTCAGGGAGAGTTTAAAGAACTTCCTAAAGACTCTGATAAAAGAGTTTCAATAACAACAAAACTCGCTTCATTAAATGCACAATTAGACTTATTAGCTGTTAGTTTTGATAAAGTAAGGTCTAAAGAGAGTCACTTAAGGTTTACTGCTTTATATGATTATAATGGAAACAGACACGACAAGGAGGTTGTTGAGAACTTACAGGGTTCAAATAATATTGCTGACAACATATGGGCTTCTAATACTATTAATTTTAACAAGTTAGTAAATGACAACATAAAAAACTTTAATGATGTTTTAATGACTGGTCAAATTGATGCCGCAGGAATACTTGATGTTGGACATAACTTAGTTTTTAGAGACATGATGTGGACTGAGATGTTAGATAACGAAGACGGATATAGGATTCAGCTAACGCCAGGTGTTTGGAGAAGTAAAATTGAGGGATTTAGTAGACAGGCTTTTGGGTATTATCTTGATTTAAAAGAAAATAATCCAGAAAGATTAAGTCAACATATAAAAAATGGTAGGTTTAAATATCAGGGAAAGGAGTATGATTTGTCTATGTTTGATAAAGTGGAAGAAATGGATGGTGAGTTTAATATTCCGGAAAGACAATTTAACATAAAAGATGATGAGGTGTGGCTTAGTAGTATGAGTCTATCTGATGCTTTTCAGCTCTTTCCAGACCACGGTGAACTAGATGCGTTGTTAGGGAATACTGGTGATGATAGAAAATATTCTTTCCCAAATCTTCAGGGATATATATGGGGTGAGTATGACCAACTAGATGAAAGTAAAAGAAGGGCAAAAAATCTCCCTTTTAATATAGATAATAGAGGAACTGATGAACAAAAAGCTCTTTACGATGGCCTTGAACATAGGGTTAAAAGAATTAGAGAAGAATATGTAAGACAATTTGTTGAAACTAGAGCTGACATGAAAGCCATCTGGCAGGTGATATTAACCAATTCTGATGTCAGTTCAAAAACAAGAGGAACACATCTTGGAGAAGACTCATTTTTAAATCTTGATTCTTGGGTTAATGAAAAAACTCTTTTTGAAGGATTTATAGGAGAGGGTGTAACTAAAATTGCTTCTGATTTAGGTGATGTTATAAACAGAAGTTTTACTACCGGTAATAGATATCAAGATATTTATAAAAGAGGACCCAATGGAAAGGTTATCTTGAACATGCACAAAAGAAGAGAGATAGACGCATTCAAGAGATTGAACCTTAGTCCAGGAATTATTAAGGGTCAAGATGGTTTTTGGAGAGGTGAATATTATTCAGAGGCTGATTTTGTAAGCAACTATGTTACAGCAGCACAAAAATATGGCATATATCTTTCAGAAGATGAAATTAAAAATGCTCAAGATGATATGTGGGACAGCACTGCTTACGGTGTCGGTCATTTGATACCTGTAATAGCTCTTCAAAGTACTCTTTTATTTCCAGTTGCCCGCATGGGAACTATGAATGTAGTATCTAATTTATCTAAATTATTTTCCAGAGTAAAAAAGGGGGTTGGTCTTTCAACACCTTTAAAGAGTATTTATAGCTCAAAAGACTTGGCTAGACTAAAAAGCGTACCTGTTGAGAAGGGAGGTTTAAAGGGTAGTGGTATAACAACCTTAGAGGAAATGACCTTAAACACACAGCTTAGTCAGGCTTTAAGGTATAGTGCCTTGAGACAATATATGTATAGTAAAGGACCTGTTGGTAAAATGGCTTGGAACTTAGGTGAGGCTGGAACTATAACAGGAACAGCGTTTTATCTTACCCCCGGAGAGGATTATACTTTTGCTTCTGGAGCTGGTTTAGGTATTGGTGCCACTGGATTTGGAATGATGTTTCCAAGTACATCAGCTGGTAATTATTTATATAGGAGATACTTAGACCCTAAAAAAGTTAATGCAGAAGGATTTGTACCAAAAACGGTAGGTTATCTTGACAAAACAGTGCTTGGATTAAGTTTGTATGGTGGTGGTATAGCTTCTGGTTCTGTAGGTATGTATGCTGCGGAACTTGCTGACGCATGGGCTAATCAAGGATTAGATTTTATGTCAGCTGCACAAATGGTTGTTGGAACAACAGAAGATGAAGTAGTACAAAAGTTTTGTTCTACACTTTTATTTGCTTCAGCGTTTCACCTTCCGCAAGCACGTGCCTTTGTTAAGCAAGGTAAAAATGAAATAGCAGAAAAAATTCTCAAAGGAGATTACCCCATAGAAGTTAAGGAATATGCTAATAAGTGTTTAAAAGCTATTGAACAATATCAGGGGACAATGGGCTATACTGATGTCTTTGGTTATCAGTCAACTAGAGAACTTATTAATAATGATAAATATGGTTCGTTTTGGATTATTCCAAAAGAAAGAGGTGTTAATCACGGTTCAAGGGGAGAAATAGAGTCTGATATATCTCATAGATTAGATAAAAATAATTTAGACTCATATAGCTTAGTTTCTGCTAGAAGAAAAGAATTGTCAGAAGCTGAAAATAAATCTAGAACAGAAGAGTTAATAACTGATTTAGAGGCTAGAAAACAAAGAGGTACAATTTCTGAATATGAGAGGGTTAATGTGATAGATGAAAATGGAAATGTTACAGAAGTTTTTATGGTATACGGAATGGATGGAGCGGCTGCATATCAGGTGTCTAAAACATATCAGCAAGACCGGTATATTACAAATGAAGGTATATATTATTTAACAGGAGAAAATAAGGGGTTCATGAGGCGAACAACTGGAGAATACAACATGAGTGATGGATTTGGCTCAGACTATATTCAGATAGGCGTAAAGTTAAAGGGAGAGTTTGAAAAAGGTGTAGATGTTAATTATGCTGGTCCACAAGAGTTTGTTAAAATTAGACCGAAGTATGAAAATAAATTAGTTCAAGCTGAATACGGACAGAATGTACCTGAGCCAAATAATATTCAACTTTGGGATTTTGTTTACAATAAAAAGACTAGAGAGTTTGTTTATACTGTAAAAGCTAAAGAAGGAGACATTCCAGCAATAGAGTTGGTTCTTAAAAGAAATGTAGAGGGACAGTTTATTTTAGAGGGTAGAAATATAGATATGTTGGGAATAGAAGCCCTTAATGGTGTTAAGATTATCCAAGAGGGAGATATAAACCTCTACAACTTAGGAGTTGGTAAAAAAGATAAAGCTGTTCAAATAATAAAAGATTTTATGAGGCAACGTCTCGAAGGTAAGTCTATGCAAAATGCGTATATACCTACTAGCTTTGATTATAATAGTATTGAAACAAATAAGAACCAAATTAAAGAACATAATGAATCTGGTAACAGTTTCTTTAGTGATTTATACGGCTCAATTAAGGGACAAACATATTATGTTTTAAACAATGTTTTTCCTGAAAGGTCTATAATAATAAAAAAAGGAGAAAAATTTACTGAAAAAGATTTAGAAAAATTCAGGGAAAAGAATGGTGATATACTTCAAAATGAGGCTTTTGCAGTGTCAACAAGAGTGGACAAAACAGGTGATAGTGTTATTGAGATAGTGGGTGTAATAAATGGACTAAACTTTTCTTACGCAAAAGAACTTGGTAAAAGACTTGGTGTCGAGGAAATGATAGATTTATCAAACGGTGAAAGTGTTAAAACAGGATTTAAAGGTGATTTAAGTTATAAGATGAAGGTTGATGAAACTATAGAAGCTTTTACTGAATTTGAAAAAAACGAAAATTACGGAAAGCAGTCTATAAAATTGATTGATACAGCAGTTAGATTGATGGAGGAAGGTAAAAAAAGGGGAGTTAATACTGAAGAGAATACTATAAAAATAAACACCGTTCAAGGTATTTTAAAGAACGCAAAAAATCTTATTAATAATGGTAGACACCCATTGGAGGTGGCTGATTTTGCTACTAAAGAATATTCTAAAATGATAGAGGCTATTAATAGTAAAAGAGAATCTGAAAACAAAACACCTATAGAGATAAGGCCTGAAGACTTACTTCACATTAGACAAATGATATCTGGTAGTAGAGATTTTAAAAGTATAATATTTCCTTTCGTTGATGGAAACGGTAGTGTTAGGATTAGTCAGGAGGATATGATGGAGATAATGAAGGGTGCGGAGATAATACCGTTTGAAGATGTCGTTCCAAAAGGAAAAAACACCGAATTTCCAACAGAGATAACGGATGTTCTAGGCACAATATCAAATAGACAAGCTCAAGAATATTACAAAAGTGAGTTCATTAATACATTTACCTATAAGAGGTCTTTGTGGAGAAGTGCTACTAACACTGGATTTAGCTTGGGTGTTAAAGAATATTTTTTAGATAAAAACGTAAGACTTAAAGAAGACCTATTTAAACTTGTAGAACTTCAAGTAAGTAGTGAGTTTCCTCTGCTCCCAAAAGAAACAAGAGATATTCTGGCAAACAGAGCTTTTAATGCTATTGTAACTATGGAAAATTCTGCTGGAGCTGCCAGTATAGGTAATATGAAAGCCGAGCCTTACCTATTGAAGATTTTTGGAGGACTGAATCCTTCCACCTCACTAGAGGGGGTGTTTGGTACTTCTCATTTAAACTCTAAGCAAAGAACTAGGTTAAACACAATTATTAGACAGGAAACAAATATGTCTATTTGGGACATGATTAATTCAGATAAACTAAAAGTAGATGCTGAATTATTAGAGTTAAATAACCTTGTAAAAACAGGAGCTGGTATTAAAGAAGTTAATGCAGCAAAACAAAAGCTAGAAAACTCTTTAGAATATATAAGTCAAAATGAAAATTCTCCTTTAACATATAAAGAGAATCTAAATGGTAGTTATTCCTTAGTGCAAAAAAATGTTAATCATGGAGGAAAGACATACGAGATAGAAATACCCGCAGGAATAGATGGCGTTACACATCCTGGAACAGGGCAAATGATATGGCCATGGCAAATAAACAATATGGCTGTTCAAACTGGTGCAGAACAGCATTCTCCCAGTAGAAGCTCAATGGAAAAAAACCTTAATGACCTAAGAGTTGAAATTGGAGAGAAAGAGTATAATAAACTAAATGAAAGAGCAAATACATTATTTGATTTTTACAGGGCTCAACTTAATGAGATGTATAAAGAAGGTATTATTGGAGAAGAGGCCTACAACAGAATGGCTACAAGAAAATACAGCCCTAGGTTATTTCTTCAGTATATGGACACATATAAGCAAGTTGACCCAAGAGAGACCGGTAAAGATAATTGGGGAGATGCTAAAGGTGTAAAGACTCTGGGAGCGGGTAGCACCGATTTAATGAGTCAAAATCACCAATCTCTTCTTCCTAGGTACGCAGCTAATATTCAAAAAGTTATATGGAAAAACATGGCAAACAGAGATATGTTTGAAGTTCTTGAACAGATGGAGTCTTCTAATTTATTTCAATTTGCTGACCTTGGATTTACAATGAGAGGAGAAAAACCCACAGAAGCTAATGTTACCGCTAGATTAGCTGATATAAACTCTTTTAGGGTTGCTAATGGATTAAGCCTTTTAATATATGATGCTAAAAATCCTCAAAACAGTAACTTCGTTGAAAGTTATTATTATAAAAATGGAGAAAAACAGTACTTCTTTTTAGAGAAGTCATATTGGGAGTCTATTAACCAGGTGGGTGAATACAGTAATCCACTAAGACAAGGATTAGCTCAATATAATTTAAACTCATCGTGGAATAGAGTTTGGACAATGCCAATAGAAGCTGGCTTAAGCACTGCAGAGTGGGCTACACAAAGAATGAAATTTTTCACAACAGGTGCAAATCCAATTTTTGCCGTTAAAAACTTCTCTAGAGACTTTATGCACGCTTATATGTGGACCCCTACCTATAGTGATTTCCTACCATATGGATTAGCTCAATTAACTGGTGACTTAATGTACACAAGAAGTGGTGCTTGGGGAAAAAAGAATATGAACAACGAAATGTATTCTCGGTATGTAAAAAATGGTGGAGGCATGGAGCATATGTCTCAAATGGGTGCTAATACAGGTGAATTTCATTTAGGTTATGATATAAAAAAACCTATTGCAGATAAAAACGGAAACATTGGTTTCTATGACCAAGCTTTGTATCAATACCAAAAACTTATGTATGAAAAAATGGGAGCTGACCCAATGAGTTACAGGAAGAAACTACAAAGAAGAGCTATAGATATACTTCAGTATCCAGGTTTATCTTCGGAGATATGGGTGCGTTTAGCTGTAGCTAATAGAAGTGTAAATAATTTGGTAAAAGCAGAATTTGAAAAGAGAGGTCTTGACTTTACACATAGTGGTAATTTAGATTCTAAGCCTATAAGAGAATACGCATTAGAGAATGGAATAGGTGAGGCTAGAATGAAAGAAATAGAAATGCAGGCTGTTAATGTTGCTAGAAACACAATAGACTTTTCTCAGAAAGGTAGGTTTATTGGGGAGATGGATAGGTATTTACCTTACATAAATCCCGCTATGCAGGGAACAAGAATTTTTGGTAGAGCTTGGACAGAAAATCCAACATCAACAGCGTTAAAGGTTAGTCAACTTATAGCAGCTGGATATATGTATTCTCAAATGATGGATAATGAACATGGTGAGGATATGAATAAACTAAGAAGCGGTAGTGTTTATAATTATATTAGTTATCTGCACATACCTATACCTGGTGTTAAAGATTCTAATGGAGACCAAGTGTATGCTAAGATGGCTAAAGACCATTCATCAATGTTTTTTTACCAGTTGGGTCATAACATATATTATAATGAGGCCTATAATGAGCCTATATGGGATATTGATTTTAATAATGTGTTTTTAGATGTTATGAACGAAGAGCAAAAGAGTGCTATGGAAGAGGCTCTTTCAGTTGGTATAACAGATGCGTTCAATCCTTACCAATGGTTTGTGAATCAAAATAACCCCTGGTTAATGGCTATAATAAATTACACTAGAGGTAGAGATGCTATAGGTAGGTCTTATTCACCGTTAATGGACATGTATTCAGGTATATTACCAGAGGGAGAGTATCAGTCTTCAACACCAAATATATTCCTTGATGCTACCAGTAGTTGGAATAATATAGTTCCTGAAGAGCTGCGATTATCTCCAGATAGACTTCAAACTGTTCCTGGTGCTTTTGGTTTAAATGGCACAAATATATACAGAACATCAGGTCAGAGTTTATACAATGCTATAACAAGTCAATTAAGTGAAGAAGAAAGACGTAGTGTAAATGAAACGACATACAATGGTATAGTAGAGATGGCAGGTGACTTAGCTCCATCTATATTGTGGGTTCCATCCAGGACTGAACACTACTTATCAGATGAAGACCAAAGGAGGTGGGTTGAATATAAGAAAAGTAAGAACCAGGAGACAACAAGAAGAGCTCAAGTAACCCGAGTTAGACAAGAATCTAGTAAATTATTTGCTCAAGCTGTTAATCTTTATAATAGTGGAGAAGATGGTCAAGAGAGAGCGAAACTTATAATGCAGGAGGCTATAGATAATTTAAGTAATGGTTATAATAGCCTTGCACGATTAGGTATAATAGATGCGGTAGAATATAATACGTTTTTGAAAACTGGTATAAAATCCATAGTGGATGATTTTGAAAGAGCAACTGTGTACAACTATGACCAAGATATGAATTATGTGAATCAAATAAAAACAGGAGCTCCTAGTAATGCAGCAAGATTAACTGTGGATAGTTGGGAGTATTGGAATAAAACTCTTACCGGAGAAATACCAAGAAATGCTATAACTTCAAGAATGACTGAAAAAGAGATTTTGCAGAAGGTTGAGGATTGGGCTAATTTTATTGAATTAGAAGTAAACACAGACAGGGAAAGTAGATTCTATCAAGAGTTTCTAAAAGAAAGCACTGGAAGAGGTTATAATTTTGAAGAAGAATTAGATAAATTGCTTGAGTTTGAGAAAAGTAAGAGGAAAGAATAAAAATAATAAATAAAATAAGTATATTTGTAAGATATGAAAAATATAATAATAATACTATTAATCTTAATCTGTGGAGTTTCTAACGCACAGTTTAATGATTTTTTTAAATATTCAACATTCTATACATCAATGACTACAGGTACTTCTTTCACAGAAAGAGAGGATTATATAGCTGTTGATAAAGGTTATGAGGACGTAACCGAAGTTAACCCCTATGACTATAATTTAACTATAGGGATAAGAAAAATAGCAAGATTTGATTATGAATATAAGGTTAAAACGTGGTATTACGGCACTGAAAAAGCTGTTGCAGACAATGTTACTATTGGTAACGCTACTGGTTGGGAGTATCTACTTAATTATTCATTTATACGCAATCGTGGTGATAAGTATACTGAGCAAAATTTCTGGCTTAGATACCTTGGAAATAGATGCGTAACAAAGGTTCAATATAAGGATAACCAAAGAGTCGATTTAAGATATAACTCTTTTGACACCAGGCTTAGAATGAATAAAGGTAATTGGGACTTCACTATTGGCGGTGTATTTCGTATGCACCCAGTATATGGTATAAATCCTATAGAGGACTTTTGGGTACCTGGAGAATCTACATTCCAACAACTAGCAGAAGACTTTGGATACGCTCCAGAGCAGTGGGTACAAGGCTTTTACGTAAATCAAAATTGGTACGATGTTAGTGGTGGAGACTCTGTTTTAGTTGCTACCTCTAATGATGAGTTCTTCAACCACTACTTCGGTGATGCTGTAGCTAGATATAACGAAATAGAGCTTGAAAAACTTGGAATGCAGAAAGAATTAAGTGCTGTTGTAGGAATAGCATATTATAAATACGCACCTAAATTTTGGCTACACGCTTGGGCTAATTGCATGCCTTTTCATTACGGTATGGATGAGTATTCATTTGAGTACGGTGTAGAAGATTGGGATAATATAGAATGGGATGCAGGTATTGTTTTTGGTTCTAGAATAACTAGTCATTTAGGTATGTTTGTGGAAGGGACTCATCAGAGGTATTGGATGAAGCCGATATATGAGGTGAAGTTTGGTTTTAACTATTTAATATTTTAGGTTATGAAGAAGTTTTTATTAGTTTTATTTACGTTTATAGGTTCATTTGGTTTTTCTCAAGATTTAGATTTTCAACAATTATGTATTACTTGTGCTGAGGCACAGGGTTATTATTGTGGTGATGACCCCGCTAATTGGACTCAGTACTCTCCAGATGGATGTGTTCCTAATTATTGGTTAAATGATGGTTGGGTTGATTGTGTAGATGGAGGCGATGAAACAGATGATGATGGTATTCCTGCTGTCCCCACACCTATAGAAGACTGT
>Ga0114932_10000870_pt1 | contig 35717 bp, 29 predicted proteins | sample 2SBtaG_2_FD_87286 | JGI IMG/M metagenome (GOLD analysis project Ga0114932, IMG submission 87286) | Deep subsurface microbial communities from Kolumbo volcano to uncover new lineages of life (NeLLi) - 2SBTROV12_ACTIVE470 metaG | ecosystem: Environmental > Aquatic > Marine > Volcanic ...
AGATATGATTATCACGAGCAAAACTTTTTAGGGTTTGTTCAACTGGCTTGCATCGTTATCCTTTTAAGAAATTACTTTTGAGATAAGCTCTAATAACCTGAAATCCCGTGTTGCTGCAAACAGTATTACTATTGCCGATCTGCTGTTCCAGGTAGATGCTATTTCCGACGATTTGCGATATAATGCCTTCGGCAAAGAACAATCGTATTTGTGGGAGTCCCCCTCCTCTTCAGTTGATAGCGGAGTGGTCGAACAGGATAACAGGAGCAGGAGATATACCGGCGAAAAGAAATTGGCCCGGTATTATTTTATGAATGCCAGCAATATCCGTTTTTTGCTGGTCATTACCCTTGCCATTTATTTTTACTGGGTCTGGTTCAATTTTCGCAGCCTCAGACGGTTGGGTAAACTGTCATCCATCACTGAATTTCATTTCCACTATATCAGCCCCTTGCCGGTCATTGCCTGCCTGGTATTTACACTGAACCTTGCGCCGCTTTTCGATCCGCGCGCACCTGCCGTTTATATTGAATATAGCCAGTTGTTGCTGATGCTGGCATTGGGTATTCTTTTCTACCGGCGATTGCCAAAGCATTATTTTATGCTGTGGTGGATTTTCGTTGTATTGTCGTTCATGTTATATTTTGCTGAATCGGGTCATTTATTTGCTACTTATTCCGGGCGATGGGTAAGGCTAATCCTGAATGCTGTTTCTGCAGCACTGGCAGTGTATTTCTTTTTCACCTCGAAAGAAAAGCCAGGCCGTTCGTGGCTGGTGCGTTTTGCTGTAATCATTTATCTTGTCTTGCATCTTACCGCTATTGCCTGCAACCTGCTGGAAAGGGTTACATTGTCTCAAATAGCAGGTACAACTGCAGTTTTTTCGCTTTCGGCGGCTATCGGACTCATGATTTTTGTACAACTGATCACAGAAACATTTTTGCTGCAAATTCAAAGCAGCCGGATGCGGAAAAATTACCCGGATTCATTTGAATTTGAAGGTATTGTCCGATCGATCATGAAACTCACCGGTATTGTGGCTGTTATTATATGGCTGATTGTAGTTACCAGTAGCCTCAATGTATATGATATGCTGGGGGACATTCTTTCAAACATGTTCAATACCCCACGACGCGTGGGCAGCTTCAGTTTTACATTCAATGAGCTCCTGCTGTTCCTGGGTATTATCTGGATTGCCAACTTCTTCCAGAAATACATCGCTTATTTTTTTGGCGATACCGGCGACGATGCTTCGATAGACGACCGGAACCAGCGTTCCAGGTTGTTGGTTACACGGCTTGTCTTGTTAATTGCCGGGTTCTTCCTGGCTGTGGCGGCTTCCGGATTACCGATAGATAAAATCACTTTTGTACTCGGCGCTCTTGGTGTGGGTATTGGTCTTGGCCTGCAGGGTATCATTAATAATTTTGTATCGGGCATCATCATTATTTTCGACAGGCCGATCCGTTTAGGCGACACTGTTGAGGTAGGCGGTAAAAAAGGCCGGGTCAAGGAAATCAGCATCCGCTCAAGCACCATCCTTACCGATGAAGGGGCAGAAGTGATCATTCCCAATGGAGATGTGCTTTCGCATAATATCATCAACTGGACATTGAGTAATAACCAGGTGCGCGCAACGTTGTCCTTCAACCTCGACAAGACAACCTACACAGATGCGATACAACCTGACATAAAAGAATTGGTTAAAACAATACCGGGCATATTTCTGCGCAAGGAACCGGAACTGGCCATTGAACACGTGACTTCCAAAGCAGTGCGGTTGAAAGTGAGTTTCTGGTGTACAGATGTTGGTTCATCTTCCGCCATTAGTGCCGCAGCCCGAGAAGCAATTTACAATTACCTGGAGAAAAAAGGTATTGAAGTGTCATAGTTTTCATTAATTTATACCATCATCCATGACTCCAAAAGTATACCGGCTCATTGTTGCTATTTTAGCAATAGCAATCGGACTCTACCCTTCTACGTATCTTTTTGTGCATCAAAAATTTGGATTATTACTATCCAAAAGTGACACCACACTCCATAACGTTTTTTGGAATATTGGTTTTTATACGCACATCAGCTCAGGGGCGCTTGCTCTATTGATTGGTTGGATGCAATTCAATCCCAGACTGCGGGAAAACAGGCTGATGTTACATAGAAATGTTGGTAAAGTCTATATTATAGCTGCTTGTTTGAGTGCATTAGCAGCTGTGTACATCGCATTATATGCCAATGGTGGAATAATAGCTTCGTTGGGATTTATCAGTTTAGGAGTCATCTGGTTCTACACTACTTTGAGGGCTTACTTTGCTATAAGAAACTTGCAGATTATTGAGCACCAAAAAATGATGACATATAGTTATGCTGCTTGTTTTGCAGCGGTAACATTAAGAATATACCTTCCTTTGTTAACGATGTTATTCAACGACTTTATCAAGGCTTATTTAATTGTAGCATGGCTTTGTTGGATACCCAATATGATCGTTGCCTATTTTTTAACCAGGCGGTTGAAAACTAATAGGGGTTAAACTAAAAATCCGCTTAACTGAACACAGTAAGCGGATTTTTAGTTTCAAATTTATTCAGCGCCATTCGCTGCTGCATTCAACCAAGTGGCAAAAGTCTTTATGACGTTTGCATCAATATCGATCTGCTCCTGCGCCTCTTTCCAATTACGTTGCTCAATACCTTCACGGATGCCGGGCAATGTTTTAACACCATAGCCGGTATAAAAACCCGGCGCATAAATGGCATGACGGTACCAGCCTCTGCGGGGAAGTCCTTTTTCCATCAGCAATTGCTGTTCGGCCTGGTAGAGCCGGCGATTCAGTTTATTTTGCTGCTCTTTGGTAAGTCCGCCTTTTGCAATCAAAGTCTCCAGTTGTTTGCTGGCATTCTCCAGGCCGGTCATCGCATTTTGTAACGCTGCAAAATTCAAGAACGGCACTTCATCTTTTGCGGCAGGAGGTAATTCTTTGTGCAGCGGATCGGCAGCATATGTGTATTGTTTTTCTTTCAGCAGTTGATTTTCCACTTCGGTGGTTTCGCGCGACTGGTCAGCAAGCGCGATCACTTCCTTCACATAAGTTCCAATGTTTTTATAAAGTGTGGTAAAATCGAAGGGCAATATATCTGCATCGGCCATGCGCAATGTGCTGCGGCCTGCAGTTTTAGCAAGGGCTACACCATATTCGAAACTGGAGTCTTTGAAGCGCCGGTAGTTGTCGTAAGAATCATATACAGAATGGTATTCACCACCTGCATCTTCACCACCATAACCCAGGTTGAGTGAAGGAATGCCCAGGTGCTGAATAAAGGGACTGTAATCGGAACCGGAGCCAAGCGCACCCAATGCAATCGTTTTTTTCGCCAGCAGTTCTTTTTTGCTTTTGATGTTATTACCGGCGCTGATGATATCAAATGCCCGCCTTCTTTCCAGTACACTGATGCCTGTTTGCGGATCGCGGACATCCGCAGCAATTTCGTTCATCCAGGGCTCCAATGCATGCGAGCCTTCTGCGAAAAGAAATCCACGGCCATTACCATCTGAGTTGATGTACAATACGAGTTTCTGTTGAAGTTCTGCTGCATGCTCTTCGGCCCATTCGGTAGAACCGAGCAGGCTGGGCTCTTCCCCATCCCAGGCGCCATATACGATGGTACGTTTAGGACGCCAGCCCGTTTTTGCCAGCTCGCCGATGGCCCTTGCTTCTTCCATCATAGCTGCCTGTCCGCTTATAGGATCTTCTGCCCCATTAACCCACGCATCATGGTGGTTGCCGCGCATCACCCACTCATCGGGCAATTCACTGCCCTTCATCACAGCGATCACATCGTGTATAGGTTTGATATCCCAGTTGAAAGCTAATTTAAGGTGTACTGTTGTATTACCGGGTCCTACATGATAAGTAAAAGGAAGGCCACCGCGCCATTCTTCCGGTGCTACCGGTCCTTCAAGCGATTGCAGCAACGGAGCTGCGTCGTGGTAGCTGATGGGCAATACAGGTATCTTTAAAAGATTGCCGGCAGCGCTTCGATCCAGTCTTTTAGCGTCTTTGGTAGCGCCTGTTCCGGGTGTCAGAGGATCGCCCGGATAAACAGGCATGTCCATCACCGATCCGCGTTGCGCTCCATATTCATTCCTGAATGCGCCTTTAGGATACACATCTCCCTGGTAATAGCCATCATCTTTCGGATCGGAATAAATGATACATCCGATAGCGCCGTGTTCCTGGGCCACTTTCGGTTTAATGCCACGCCAGGACCGGCCATATTTTGCAATCACGATTTTCCCTTTCACATCTATACCCATTCGCTCCAGTCGCTCGTAATCGGCAGGAACACCATAGTTCACAAATACCAGCTTACCGGTTACATCTCCATCGGCGCTGAAAGCATTATAGACAGGTAATTGCTCTGCTGTTTGTCCCGATGTAGCATCTTCTTTCAACGGCGGCTCCGCTAATACAGCCTTGTATTTAACAGGACCGGTCATTTCCAGCAATCTTTCTTTGGGTGTAGGAAACAGCACATAAAATGTCTCAACATGCGCATCGAAACCGCAGTTTTTAAAATGGTTTAAGATGTACTGGGTCACGGCCTCACCTCCGGGCGATCCTACATGGTGCGGTCTTGCAGAAAGATCTTTGATATAACGATCTACATTTTTGGCCAACAGGTAGCTGTCGAACTGTTGTTCAGCGGCTACCTGTTTTGATGAAGCGGTTGCGCTGAAACCTGTCAATGGTTTGTTTTGAGCTGAACCCAATAAACCCGTGTTGAGCAACAATAAGGGCAGGAATAATTTTTTTCTCATGTCTTAAATCGATTATGATTAATATAGATTGGCATCTTTCAGTACCAGGTCTTGTATCTTCGCTTAAACGGTAATACCTCAACCGGACACTGGAAGCCATTTCATTTTATGAAGAAAAGATATCTTATTTTGAATATACTGTTCCTGTTTTTTTCCTGGCACAGCTTTGCCCAGGCAAAAAAATGGAAGACCGGGATATTAAGAGATGAATTCATCTATCAAAAAGCCTCATTTCCTCAATGCCATGCCGCTACGATTGCTGAAACGAAAGAGGGATTGATTGCAGCATGGTTTGGCGGCAGTTATGAAGGCAGTAATGAGGTATGTATTTATACCAGCAGGATGGAAAATGATCGTTGGACAGATCCTGTGCAGGTTGCGGATGGTGTGATCAATGATACGCTCCGTTATGCTTGTTATAATCCGGTATTGTGCCAGATACCGGATGGTGAATTGTTGCTGTTTTACAAAATAGGTCCTAATGTAGCAGGATGGACGGGTTGGATGATCCGCTCAAAAGACAATGGCCGCACCTGGAGCAAACGCGAGCCCTTACCCAATGGGTACCTGGGACCGATCAAAAATAAGCCTGTAGAGGTAGCGGGAACCTTGATTTGTCCTTCCAGTACAGAGAAAAACGGATGGAAAGCCCATTTTGAATACACCCATGATATGGGAAAGACATGGGCAAAGTCGCCCGATATCAACGACGGCAAAACCCTGTCGGCCATTCAGCCAAGCGTATTGCAATATAAAGACGGAAGCCTGCAGGTTTTATGCAGAAGTCAAAATACTACCATTAACCAATCGTGGAGTTATGACAACGGAAGAACATGGAGCAACATGACAGCAACGGAGCTACCCAACAACAATTCAGGAACAGATGCGGTCTCGCTAAAGGATGGCAGGCAGCTATTGGTGTATAACCACGTAAAGCCACCGGAAACCGCATCTGAAGGCAGGGGCGTAAGAACGCCTTTGAATGTAGCGGTATCAAAAAACGGGGAACAATGGTACGCAACGTTGGTGCTGGAAGATTCCCCAGTCAGTGAGTATTCTTATCCATCTGTTATTCAATCGCAAGATGGAATGGTGCATATTGTATACACCTGGAGGCGTGAAAAAATAAAATACGTAAAGATCGATCCTTCTCAACTCAAAATCCAAAAAATCAAGAAGGGGCAATGGCCGGATTAACTGTTACAGGTGGCAATTGACTATATTTTTGTTATCTTGTATATCCCTAAAATTCAAAACTATGTCTACCCAGGATTTCACCACTACCCTGGTGGTTGATCAGACTCCCCGGGAAGTATTCAATGCCATCAATAATGTTCGTGGATGGTGGTCCGGACAAATTGAAGGCCCTACACATGAACTTAATGATGAATTCAGTTATCGATACAAAGACTTTCATTACAGCAAGCACAAGCTGATCGAAGTTGTTCCCGATAAAAAAATCGTTTGGTTGATTACGGACAGCAACCTGAATTCTTTTACAGATAAAAACGAGTGGAACGGCACAAAGATCAGCTTCGAGATCACAGAAAAAGATGGCAAAACGTATGTCCGGTTTACTCACTGGGGCTTAGTTCCGCAGATTGAATGTTTCGGTGCTTGTTCTAATGCATGGACTGGTTATATTACTCAAAGTTTACGCGATCTGATCGTTACAGGTAGAGGATGGCCTGCACAGCATGCATGATCAAATTCATTTTTAATGCTTCTCTACACATGAATGCACAACCATCACCAGCAGGTCATTGCCATAGAGTTACAGGCACATGGCCACACACCAGATATTGACCGTTCCCTGAGTTTTGAACAGGACGCGGATGATGTGGCAGCGTGCGCGACAATTCCAATGCGTGTTCGGGTAACACCACATCCTTATCACCATTGATGACCAATGCGGGCGCTGTTATGGATTTAATATCGGCATCACTGATGTCTTTGAATGCCATCATCCGGGCAACATCGCGGTTGAACATGGCTTGCAGCCCTTTGGTGTTACCGGGATTGGCTTTCAAGTAAGCATCCTGCAAAGGCTGCGGCATGTTGGCAAGTGTTGCATTGGGGAAACCTTCAAAAAAACCGGGCGGCATACCGCTTCGTTTGTATGTTGTAGAAGCCAGTACCAGCTTATGCACCAACGCCGGATGACGGATGGCAATCTGCAGACAGGTGGTTCCGCCGTTGCTGAAACCCATGAAATCCGCTTTCTCAACATGCAATTGATGCAGCAATGCTGCCACATCATCCGCGTCCTGTTCAAAACTCAAGGGACGGTCAATATCTGGTGTATGGCCATGTGCCTGTAACTCTATGGCAATAACCTGCTGGTGATGGTTGTGCATTCATGTGTAGAGAAGCATTAAAAATGAATTTGATCATGCATGCTGTGCAGGCCATCCTTTACCTGTAACGATCAGATCGCGTAAACTTTGAGTGCAACCAGTACCATGGCCGATTACAACAAATCCAGGATCACTACCGATTTCAACCAGGTAAGGATGTTCACCAATACACCCTGGGGCTCCAGCTTCTGCGCATTCGTGCTGGATGCAGCAGCCACTTTTGGTAAAGGCGGAACGGTTTCGTTTTCATATACCCGCGGAAAAGCTACCGGTACAGCAATGAAGACCTGAAACATAAATTGGTGTTGGTAGCGCTTACACCACTTATTATGGATTTACAGTAAGTTCTTCCATGACTTATTACCAGGGCGATCGTTTCTCTGCCCTGGTTAATACCGATGTGAACGGAGGTGGCAATACGAATGCCCTGGCGTTTTATGTGGAATATGAGCATCGCTAAAAGTATCAGCATCGATAAAAAGCAAAAGCTTAATTTCAGGGCAGATATCTTTAACGTGCTCAACCTGTTGAATCACGAATGGAGTGGATACAGATCGGTGATCAATACCAATGCCGGTACCCTTTTCAAAAATACCGTTCCTTATACCATTCAATTGGGTGTGCGCTACAATTTCTAAGGTTATGTTGAAACAACTGATCGTTATCTTCTTATTATGCAGCAGTGCTGGGTTGGCAACAGCCCAGCCTGCTGTTTATACTACGGCCAATGCGCATTCGCACAACGATTATGAGCAACACCATCCTTTCTGGGAAGCTTACCAGCATGGGTTTGGCAGCATTGAAGCAGATATTTTTCTGTTGGATGGCGAGCCGGAGTTAGTGGTGGCACACAGCATAGAAGAGATCACCATCAAAAAAAGAAGACTGGATTCTCTTTACCTGCTCCCTCTCGTACAGTGCATCCGCAAACACAGCGGCTATCCCTTTGCCGATACAACCAGGAAACTGCAATTGCTCATTGATATCAAAACCACGGCAGCCCCTGCTTTGCAAAAGCTGGTTGAAACATTGGAGCGGTACCCCGAGTTAACGCATAACCCCTTGGTATGTTTTTCTATCTCTGGTAACCGGCCTGCATCGGATTCTTTCCGGTTGTATCCTTCCTATATTGTATTCGATGCCGAGTTGAAAAAAGATTACGATGGACAGGCATTGCAGAAAGTGAACCTGATGAGCGCCGATCTGAAAAACTATACTGCCTGGAAAGGCATAGGGCCGCTGCCTGCACAAGACAGTATCGTATTGAGCACCGTTATCCACAAAGCACACGCATTGAATAAGCCGGTACGTTTCTGGGGAGCGCCCGATACATTGAATGCCTGGAAAATATTGATGCGTATGGGGGTTGACTACATCAATACCGATCATATTGCGGCATTGTCGGAAGCGCTGAAAAAGCGGTTATGATTTTTTTTCTTCGTCGGGCAATTTCTCTACCGATACCAGGTCTGACAAGTCTACGTTCATAGGTAATACGCCAATCTGAACAATGGCGCGCTTACCACGTATTTCCTTGACTTCACCCACCTGGTAGTTTTTCTTCAGTTTTACGAGGGAGCCAACGGAAATATGCTGCGTGAGTTCTTTGTATTTCTGGTCTACTTTTTTCGCCAGCTTATTCACCACAATTTCTTCTTTTCGTTTGAACAACAGGTTTTGGAGGTTCTTGATCACCTCGTTCTTGTTCTCCGATTTTTTCCAGTCGAGTACAATTTGTTTGAGCTTTCGCTCCATGTCTTTCAGGTAGGCCAGTCGTTCTTCGGTGATGCGGTTCTGGTTCTTCAATAATTCTACCTGCTGCCGGTGGCGTTCTTTATCCATCACCAGTTCCATTTCTTTTTTCAGGCGCTCATTTTCTTTCAGCAGTTTCTGCAGTTGTTTTTTCTCTTTGTCTAATTCCTGCAAATCCTGCTCTGTCCTGTTGAGCAACCTGTCCAGCTTGAAATGATCTTCTTCTACCAGTTTCCTGGCTTTGCTAATGAGGTGCTGCGGCAATCCGATGCGTTCTGCAATGGCAAAAGTATAAGAGCTGCCCGGCTTGCCCACCACCAGTTTATACAAGGGCTGGAGATTTACTTCATCGAATTGCATGGCGCCGTTGATGATGCCCTGGGTATGGTTGGCCATCACTTTCAGGTTCAGGTAATGGGTAGTTACAATACCGAATGCGTGCCTGCGTGATAATTCTTCCATGATCACTTCTGCAAAAGCGCCCCCGAGATTGGGATCACTGCCACTGCCCAACTCGTCGATGAAGAAAAGTGTTTTGCCGTTGGCTGTTTCAATGAAATATTTCATGTGCAGCAGGTGGCTGGAATAGGTACTCAGCTCGAATTCCAGGTTCTGCGTATCACCAATATGGATGAACAGTTGTTTGAAAATACCCATCTCCGAAGTAGGATGCACCGGCACCAGCAGGCCGCTCTGCAGCATCAATTGGTTCAGGCCCAGGGTTTTCATGGCAACGGTTTTACCGCCGGCATTGGGACCACTGATGACCAGTATCCGGTTGCGCTCATCGAGGGTGAGAGTGAGCGGGATGGTAGATTTTTTCGATGATTTGTTGTACAGCAACAACAGCGGATGATAGGCGTTGATCAGGTGTACCTGCGCTTTATCGGACAGGTTGGGAAGTTCACCGTTCATATCCAGCGCCAGTTTGGCTTTGGCGCGAATGAAGTCGAATTCACCCGCAATGAACAGGTACTGCTGTAACAATGGTGCATGAACGGATAAAGCAGCCGTCAGTGCACGTAATATTCTCTGGATCTCTCGGCCTTCTTCGTGTTCCAGCGCAAAGACCTCGTTATTCAGTTCAATGGTTTCTTCGGGTTCAATGAATGCCGTTTTCCGGCTGTCGCTTTCGCCATGAAGAATACCTTTTACCTGACGCTTGTGTTCAGAAAAAACAGCTACCACCCTCCTGCCGTTGCTGAAGCTTTCATCGATATCGGCCGTATAGCCTGCTTTAGCCAGTTTGCCGATCACTTTTTCGAATACCCGGCGCAGTTCATTGCGTTTGCGGTAAAGGCTCATACGGATATGTTGCAATTCCGGGGAGGCGGTGTCCAGTACATTGCCATTTTCATCCAGCACTTCGTCGATCTTCTCCACGATCTGTTTTTCGTAGTGGGTACCGGCAATGACAGCTGCCATAGAGGGGAAAGCCAGCCTTCGCTCCGAATCAAACCAACGAAAGATAGAGGCGGTGTTCTCACAGAGTTTGCGGATATGCACCCATTGCTCGGCATTGAGCGTAGCGCCCGGAATGCCCAATAACTTGAGATCCTTGGCAATAGGCAATGTAAAATCATTGGGGAAATACTGGCTTTGAAGGAAAAGCTGTTTGTATTCAAAGCTTTGTCTCAGCTCCAGCTCAATATATTCTTTACGTGTATGTATGCGAAGATGGGAAGCTTTTTGCTGTGCATATACTGTTTTACAATGAGCTTCCAGCAAAGACCTGACTTTATCAAATTCCAGCTGAACCAGCGCAGAATCGGGATACAAACGCATGTAAGGTAACTTGTTTTACAAGGGCAAAGGTAATGGGAAGTCGAAGGTTTAAATCCGTAATTTTAACTATCCATAAAAAAACAGGACATGAGAGCATTATTCTTTTTTAGTACATTTTTAATGATTACACTTTCATCCTGTGCGCAACAACAGCAAAAACTGACAGATATGAATAACGACCCCATTCCTACAGGATTGAATACAGATACAGCCACTTTCGGTGAGGGGTGTTTCTGGTGTACAGAAGCCTTTTTTCAAAGGCTGAATGGTGTATTAAAAGTTGTAAGCGGATACGGAGGCGGGCACGTGGAAAATCCCAGCTATGAGCAAGTTTGCGATAAAACCACCGGCCATGCAGAACTAGCCAGGATCATTTATGATCCTTCTAAGATAACTTATGATGAATTACTGGAGGTATTCTGGAAAACACACGATCCCACTACGCTCAACCAGCAGGGGAATGATGTAGGCCCTCAATACCGAAGCGTGATCTTTTACCACAATGATGAGCAGAAACAAAAAGCAGAACATTACAAAGCATTGCTCGACAAAAGCGGGGCCTGGACAAAGCCCATTATTACAGCCATTGAGCCGTTTAAAAATTTCTACCCCGCCGAAAATTATCATCAGGACTATTACAACAACAACCAGGAACAAGGCTATTGCCGGTTCGTGATCAGACCCAAACTGGAGAAATTTGAAAAGGTTTTCAAAAACAAATTGAAACATCCCTGATTACCCGATATAAACGCAACAAAAGGGGCTGCTTCTTTCGAGGCAGCCCCTTTTTCAATAACCATTATGCAGGGAAAGTCTTCTACTTTTTCTGAAGAATCAATACTTGGCCGGGATAAGAGTTCACTCCATAATAATGGGTTAAGGTAAGTTTAATGGTTCCTTTACAAGAGTTTACACTACCTGTTCCCGCATGCGATACATCTGTAACAGGAGGATAGTCTCCATAAATTTGTTTAGGCACTGTAACAGAATTGTCTGACGGACTCACATACAAGGTAACCGGGTGCCGGTTGGCACCGCCGTTTACAGGATCCATATTCGGATAACAAAGCAAGGTAATGCTATAAGTGCCATCTGCATTAGCAGTAGCGGAAGACGTACTGGTAATGGGGGAAGCATTAGCTGTTGGATAATCAGCCCAGTCATCCTGAACAACCGTATAAGTGGCGTTATTAAAAACTGATGGATCGTAATTACAGAATATCACTGCATTCCATCGAAAACTGGCATTATAAGGAGCCTGGCTTTCAAAATCTGCCGAATTGGTATTGTCCAGTGAATACAAATTACCATTGCTTGCAACAAACTCATTATAAAAAGTAAACTGCTGGCCAATCTGGAAAGTGCCGGTACTTGTGCCCATGGCTTTGGCTACTTCCGCACCAGTCACACTTAAAGTGCCACTATCTGTCATCGGTACGTTTTTGATGAGCTTCCAGGTTGATTTGCTGCCGCTGTTTCCTACATATATGTTTACGCTTGACATAGCCAACCCACCGGGGTACCTTTTCACTTTAATGGAAACGGTAGAAGCTGCCAGGTTATTAGGATCGAATTTAAGTGGTGTGGTAGGTACCTTCTGATTCCATTGCAGGAATCCGCCATTTGCTACGCCGAACCGCAAGTTAACAGAAGCATCATCTTTCTTGCTACAGGAAAACACGAGCAAAACAGCTGAAATACATATAAATGGTATGATTAGTTTTTTCATGTTCGTGATTTTTTAGATTAATAAACCCAGCCAGTTTTAGGATTAGTATCCCAGAATACCTGGGTGGTTAAATCAGTCTTCTGTTTTGCCGTATTGTTATAGTTCACATATACTGCCGGATAGAAAAAGGAACGGATAAACGAACCAGGATTGGGCTGCAACGCCGGTTGCATTTTGATGGCTTGTGATCCAAGCCTCCTGTAAAGGTTATAAGATTCGATGCCATTGCCCCAAGCACTGATGTAAAATTCTTTGGCTACCACTGCCAGCTTATCATTGAGGGTAGCAGCTCCATCGTATGCATTGCCCACAAAACTTGTATAGTTGTTGATGGTAGACTGAGAAGGTACAAAACTGGCTGTTGGTGTTACTCCTACCGAGGAAGGGAATGCCATCACTTTTGAGATCGATTTGTTAATACCCGATAAAGTCAGCGCGCGCCCGTCACCGGAAGCATTCAACGTAAGTACTGCTTCTGCTTTAAGGAAGTCTGTGAAAGCTGAAATCCATATCGGCAGGATACCCTGTCCCAAGCCTCCGATACCTGGTTTCACAGCAACATTCTGGTTAGCATCGAACTGGCCGCCGGCCGGGTACACCCCCCATGTAGTTTTGAGCTGGTTATCTGGCGGTGTACCTGAATTATCGCCATGGTCACGTCCAAAATAACCGTTCGACACCATACAGAAAACGGTACCTGAAGGATAATTAGACGGATAAGCCTGGAAACGGCAGGGCTGGGTAAACTGCAAGGTAACCGGATCGGTAATGGCTGCTGTGATATCAGTGGTCTGGCGATAAAAATAGTAACGCGTACGGGGATCAATCAACCCTTTCTCTGTTACCATTGTCCACATGAAATAATTACCCAGATAATCGCTCGAACCGGTAGGTGTGTAATTACCTGCATATTTAGGATGACGGCTATCCGGTGCCAGGGATTTAGAACCATACTGGTACTGAAAATCCTGCGACGTGCTATTCACCAGGTCATTCTCACTCAACAAGGCTGTAATGTTCGTAGTAGCAGTAGCTGCATCTGCCAAACGATAGTTCATGTAAGCCTTCAGCTTTAATGTTTTTGCCAATGTGCTCCAATTGGCACGGTTACCTCCATAAAAGATATCGTTGGTTGGAGTGGGACCGTTACTACTCAGGTCAGTAATGGCGCTGTTTAAAAGTGCAACTGCACTATCGTATACAGCTTTGCCTTTATCCAGGGCGGGATTGGTATTGGCAATACCCTTGTTGGCCTGGCTGTAAGGCACATCTCCAAAATAATCCACCAGGGTCATCAGCGTATATGCTTTCAACACCTTACCGATGCCAACATGTATGTTTTTTTTCTGGGAATAAGCAACCGGGATCATGGCATTCACATTAGTAAACAGTGCAGCATATGCGGTTGTCCAGGTTCCATCTGTTGTCTGCGGCTGGTAAGCTGCATTGTAAGTGGGACCAAACATGGTCTCCATCCTGGTCAACTGTGCACCCAAATTTGACAACCCGGAATAAAAGTTGGCAAAATTCAGCTGTATGGAGTTCAGGTAAAGGTCTACATCCGCAGACGCAGTATTGGGTTGATTGGGGTTATTCAATAACCCGTTAAAATCGCTGTTCAGCTTATTGCAGGAAGCCAGCAATAAAACAACTGAACAATATATCATTAACTTTTTCATTTTTTAATTCTATTTGGTTATTGAAGTTTAAAAAGTTACGCGAATGCTCGCACCAAAACGACGGGAAGATGGACCAGTCAATAACTCAAGACCACGGCCGGTACCTACACCCAAACTGGAAGTTTCAGGATCGAAACGAACATATTTAGGGAAGTTCGGAGCCAGGTAGAACAGGTTCTGGCCAGATGCTACGACGGATACGCTTCCGAAAGGTGTTTTGGCCAGCCACTTGGAAGGCAATGAATAACTCAATGAAACTTCTCTCAGCCTGATCAGCGTTGCATCCCATACCTGGAAATCGTTCGGACCAAAATAAGTATTGAAGTATGCACTGGTAGCGCCGGTTTGAATATCATTGGGTTTTCCGGTTGACTGGCGTATACCAGGCAAAGTGATCGGAATGGTCCTGTCGAAGTCCATATCCTTTGTCAAACCACGGGCCAGCAAAGATGCAGTGGTGAGTGATATCATTTTTCCGCCAACAGAGTAATCCATTTGCGCACGGAAAGTCAGTGACTTCCAGGTCAACTCGCTGATACCTGTCAGTTTGTATTGAGGCAGCGGGCTACCCAGGATGCCAATATTGGGGTCCTGGACATAATAACCATTGTCATCAAGCAATTTCTGTCCGGTTTTAGGATCAACAGAGGTAACACTACCCTGCAGAATACCTAGTGGCTGCCCGTTGATGGCAAAGTTTCCTAAGTTGCTGTAGCCGGCAAAATTGATCTGCTTGATATAACTGGGCAGGTCATACACCAGACTTTTGTTGATGGTCCAGTTGGCATTCAACTGCCAGTTCCAGTCGCGCGCTTTGACCACGTTGTAGCCCAGTCCTAATTCGATACCTTCATTACGAACATCTCCCGCATTCACAGAGGTAACGGTATAACCGGTAGAGGGATCCAATGAACGGTCCAGTATCTGATTACTGGAAATCCTTTTATAGAAAGTAAGATCTACTGTCAGCCTGTGGTTGATGAAAGTGCCTTCCAGTCCAGCTTCATATTCCTTCAGGAGCTCGGGTTTTAAGTCTGGATTAGCAAGCCTGTTGGGAATCGCATTCTGGTTGATCACATTTCCGTTCCTGTCAACAAAAGCATTGGTCTGGATATTTAAAGCAGTCCTGGTTGTATAAGGATCTGGGAAACGGGCGCTGGTAGAATAACCTACACGAACTTTAAGAAAGTTCACCCATTTGTTGTTTTTTAATCCGTTGATCGCTGCCGTGGGTATCATAGAAATGCTGGCACTTGGATAGAATATTTTACGATTGCTCTCTTCCAGTGTGGAAACCCAGCTCTCACGGCCACCTACGTTCAGATACAGGTAATTCCTGTAACCACCTGAGGCAGACAGAAACGCTCCAAAGCGTTTTTGTTGTGAATCAAAGTTCAGGTTACCTCCATCCTCACCTACCGCTTCATGGTTTACAAAGTTGCCATGGTTGAACAGGCCGAATACCAATTGCTGGGTACTCTTCATGCCATTTTGCGTATAATTATCATTACGAAGGCTCAGACCACCATCCAAGGTCAGGTTCCAGTCCTCATTGAGGTCCTTCACATAGTTCACCAGGATATTATGATCTAAAATGGAGTTGGTAGAATTAAGGGTACGATACATACCAGTGGTATATTGCAATCCGCCGGTGGTGCCGCCTTTATTCACGGTGAGTTCATTCAGTGTATTGTACACGTCGATACCCAGGCGATACAGTACACTCAGTCCTTTCATGATATCGTACTTCATTTGTATATTACCGAATGTGCGGTAGATTTTTTCCCGTATGAGGGAGTTTTCTACAGTCCAGCGCGGGTTTTGAATACCGTTGTTTGCACGATAGTAAACACTTGATCCGTCAATGGGGTTTTTATAAGGCCATCCCATCAGATCAATACTACGGGGCGTATAGATAAGGTCTCCGTAAACAGAAGGATTATCAGCGCTACTACCAAAACTCGTACTGGTAGTGGGCGTAATATAATCAGTTGTAGCAAAGTTAATGGTGCCACTCAAAGTAAAGTTGTTGGAGAGTTTGGTTAATCCGCCGAAACCAAAGTTGTTTTTGATTACACTGTTACCTGGCAAAAAGCCCTGATCGCTGGTATAGGAATAGTTACCGCTGAAACGGGTAACAGCATTACCACCAGATACGTTGACTGCAGTATTGCTTACCCAACCGGTGCGGAAGAAAGCTGGTACACTGTTGTAAGCTTTATACGCGTATTTTTTTCCTTTGTATTCCGGGAAAGCTACATTCAGCGCGGAACGGCTGTATGGGTGATTGAAAGAATCAGGTGGGTTTTTAAAAGCAGCGCCCCAGTTACTGAAGGCAAGAGATGGCGCTAAGTTAAAACCACCACCATAAGTATCCTGATAATCGGGCAGGTTGGCTACTTTATTGGCAAATAAGGATTGAGAAACTGTAATTTCAGTTTTCTTATTCTGCTTATTATTAGCAGAACCATTCTTGGTTGTAATCAGCACAACCCCATTCCGGGCAAGGTCGCCATACTGAATGGCTGCGCTCAACCCCTTTAATACCGTAATGTTCTCAATATTATTCGGATCAATATCGAGGAAACGGCTGGAAGTTTGTCCACCGAAGGTGAAGCCCGAAGGCATATTGGTGCTACCGTCGAAAGGAACACCATCTACAATGAAAAGCGGGGGAACAGAACCACCTGTAATTGTACTTACCCCCCGAATAACGATGTTTGTACCCGAACCTGAAATACCACTGGTTCCAAGGATATCAACACCCGGGGCCTTACCTGCCAGCACACGTCCTATATCGCCTTCCGGTCTTAATTCAATATCCTTCTTTGCTACCGAAGTAACAGCATAGCCAAGCGCTTTTTTCTCGCGCTTGATACCAAGCGCGGTTACTACCACCTCACTCAGGCTTTCATCTATATTCTTCAGGGAAATGGTCAGCGCTACACCGGAAGAGGTAGCAATCTCTTTTCTTTCATATCCGGTACCTGAAACAACTAGTACTGCACCGGGGCTGACCGAAAGTTTAAATGCGCCATTGGCATCTGTTGCAGTACCGTTCTTGGATTTTTTTTCAACAACGGACGCCCCATCAATCGGCCTCCCCTTGTCGTCGGTCACTTTTCCTGTTACCGTGCTTTTTTGTGCGATAGCTGTCATACTAACAAAGAACAGCGCACAAAAACCCATTAATAGTGTTTTTCTCATGCTTTTTAAGTTTTAGACGTTTGATTCTATGACGAACAGAATCTTAATGAAAAGTAAAAAAGAAAACCGGGTTGAGATTAACAGAATGTTAACTTTAATCTATTTTTAACCCCCTATCGAAAGGGGGATGCTCATCGGCAATCCCATCGCGCCAAAAAACCTGGTTGTTAGCGGGCAAGTTTTGTCATTTTATCGGCAATTACTCCTAAGCTTCATTGGTTTCCGATCTTTCTCAAGCAAAGAACAACAGCATAATAAGGTGGGGCGGTATGCTGGCTATTATAATGATTGTTTTAAGCAACAAATATCCTGTATTCAGTATCTGGGAAAAAATAAAGCAAATTTTATTTGCTCATAGTATTATTTTATTAATATTTGATACTCAAATGTTTTATCCGATGTCCATTTCTACGCTGAGAAAATGTAACCTGCTTGTTATTGCCCTGCTCGCCTTTTCTTTCTTTTCCCACGCGCAGCAAACCTATAGCGTATATAGCTGTAGTGGTAGCACCTTCAGTTTTGTTCAACCCGGCGCCCCCACCGGTACTACTTATACCTGGGGAACCCCTGCTATCAGCCCGGCTGGCGCCATCAGCAATGCTACTGCGGCTGCCACACCGCAGAACATGGTAGTGCAATCCCTCACCAATAACACCACATCACAGGCAACGGCTACTTATCTCGTTACAACTTCCAACAATACCAACTTTACATTGGTGGTAACAGTGAATCCACAGCCGCAATTGTCAACCCCCACCAATGCAGGATCCATCTGTAGCGGCAGCCTGGTTACCTATACTCCCAACAGCGCGGTATCGGGCACCAGCTTCAACTGGAGCCGGCCTGCGATCGCCGGTATCAACAATGTTTCGAGCCAGGGCACGGGCAATCCGAATGAAATCCTTTATAATACCACTACCAATCCCATTGATGTTACTTACAATTATACATTAACTGCGAATGGCTGTACCAATAATCAGGCAGTTACTGTTACTGTAAAGCCTTTACCCACACTGACTACTTCCCTGGTAGCAGCCTCTATTTGCAGTGGCGGAACAGCTGTGTATACACCTGCTTCCAGCCTTGCCAATACCAGTTTCAGTTGGACGAGAGCGGTGGTAAGCGGCATCAGCGCAGGGCCTGGAAGCGGAGGACCTAATGTCAATGAACAACTCAACAATACCACGCTCCTGCCCAGGACTGTTACTTATGTGTACACATTAACCGCCAATACCTATGGTTGTTCCAACAACCAAAATGTGTCTTTAACAGTAAACCCCGTTCCATCTATAGCTGCACAATCTGTTACTTCCTGTAGTGGCAACGTATTCATGATCTCTCCTTCACCTGCACCGGCAGGAACATCGTATACATGGCAGGCTCCCGTGATCTCGCCTGCTGGCGCTATTACAGGAGGTGGTACCAATACCATTGGACAGAACTATATTGGGCAAGCACTTACCAACAACAGCGGAGCTTCCGCTACTGCTACTTATACGGTTACACCAAGTTCCTATGGATGTGTTGGAACAAATTTTACCGCCACTGTTACCGTAAACCCGGGTGGTTCGGTTGCAACGCTCAGCAGCAGCCTTACGCCACCGGATATCTGCAGTGGTACATCGTTCTTTTATCATCCTACTTCAGCCGCTGCAGGCCCCAGCTTTAGCTGGACCCGCTTCGCAGTAGCGGGCATCAGCCAAGCTGTAACAACAGGCAGTGGCGATATCAATGAAGTACTGACCAATACCACTTATCTGCCGGTTACTGTTAAGTACGCCATCACTACCACATCCAACGGCTGCTCCAATACACAGGACATTGCAGTTAATGTCAATCCGTCTACCGCATTAAGCACTTCGCTTACACCGCCTGCCGTATGCAGCAATACGGTATTCAGCTACACGCCTTTCAGCTTCACAGCCAACACTTCTTTTAACTGGACCAGGGCTGCTGTGAACGGCATCAGTAATGCAGCGGCCAGTGGAACCAGCAATCCCAATGAAACACTGATCAATACTACCAGCGGGTCCATTGCTGTTACGTACACCTATAATCTTATTACACCCAATGGTTGTACCAATAATCAATCGGTGGTGGTAAATATCAATCCAACGCCTACGCTCAGTAGTACACAAACTCCCAATGCTGTATGCAGTGGCAGCACGTTCAATTATATACCCACATCCGCTACAGCGGGCGCTACTTTTAGCTGGAACAGAGCAGTAGTTACTTCCATCAGCAACGGAGCGGGCAACGGTACTTATAACCCGGCAGAAATACTGGTCAATACCAGCCTCAACCCGGTGAATGTACCTTATACCTATACCATCAGCGCCAATAACTGTTCCAGTACGGCTATTGTTACCGTTCCCATTAACCCGGTACCCAATATTGCCAATCAAACACTGGCGGCTTGCAGCAATACCGTATTCAATCTCACCCCTGTCAGCGTTCCATCCAACACCACTTATACCTGGACGGCGCCTGTGATTGCACCTGTTGGCGCAATTTCTGGCGGATCTGCACAAACAACCGGTCAGGCCAGCATCAGCCAGTTGCTCACCAACCAGACCATCAACTCCGCTACGGCTACCTATACGGTTACTCCCACTGCGGCAGGATGTACCGGCGCATCATTTACAGCCACGGTTACCCTCAACCCTGTTCCTGCTGCTGCCAACCAGTTGCTGGCAGCTATATGCAGCGGTAACGCGTTTAATTATACTCCCGCCAGCATGCCGGCAGGAACTACTTATACCTGGAGCAATCCGTTGCTGGCGCCTGCGAGCGGTTTAACAGGCGGCAGTGCACAGCCGATCAGCCAGACTTCCATCGGGCAATCGCTCAGCAGCGTCAATAATATCATGGATACGGCCACTTATACGGTAACGCCTTCCACCAATGGATGTGCAGGTAATACCTTCACTGTTACCGTACCGGTTAAACCGGTACCGATCCTTTTCAGCATGACCGACACCATTTGTTCCGGTACGCCGTTCAGTATACTGCCTTCACCGGTACCGGCCAACACAACATACACTTGGCCCACACCGGTGGTATTTCCATTTGGTTCAGTGATCAACGGCGGCCAGCAAACCACGCCGGTGCCCACTATTTCGCAAACCCTTGTGAACACTACCGCCGCCACCGGTCAGGTTGTATATACCATTACGCCGGTAGCTACCGGCTGCACAGGCGCACCTTTTACACTAACGGCTGTAGTAGGTGTACCGCTGCCACCCATAGCCAACCAATCAACCATTATCTGTAGCGGTACCAGCTTCAATATGACGCCGGCTACTGCGCCGCCCGGTACCACATATACCTGGAGTGTGCCGGTGGTGAGTCCCGCCGGCAGTGTATTGGGATTAAGTGCTGCTGTTACTCCACAGACCATCATCAGTCAAACCCTTACCAACCTCATCAATGTCAACGATACCGTGGTGTATTTTGTGCGGCCTTACAATACCGGTTGCCAGGGTAATATTTTCACCGCTACTGTTCGCGTAATGCCATCACCCAAAGCCAATATCACCGGCAAAGCAGTGATCTGTGCTTATCCGCAAGACACGCTGTCTATCAGCTTTACCGGTAACGCACCCTGGAGTTTCAACTATACCGATACCACCGGTGTATCGCGTACTGTTTCGGGTATCAAAACATCGCCCTATACCTGGATCACGCCTTCTTTGCGCAATGCCACCAGCCAGACTTTCGCCATCAGTGGTGTGAAAGAAATGGCTTGCAGCAACCTCACCGATACTTTCTATTTCTCCCAAAGGATCAATCACCTGCCTGTTGGTAAGATCGTTTCGTTGCACGGTAATTATATCTGCAATAATATCCTGGATACCTTGTATGTTGTTTCACTGCCTTCCGATACCGTCAGTTACCAGTGGTTGCTGAACGGAGTGCCAATTACCGGAGCCACCACCGATTCCATCGGCACGCTCACACCCGGTAAGTACAATGCAAGACTCACCAACCAGTTCGGTTGCGTAGATACGGCAGCATCCAATCTGGGATTGATATTGATCAATAAACCCATCCTCAAACTCAGTTACGACTCTTATTGCATCAACAAGTTGATACATTTTACCAACCTCACCGATACTACTTTCACCGGCACCGTTCAATGGTTATGGAATCTGGGTGATAGTACATCGGCCAATACCTATCATGCCACGGATACTTATCTCACGGGAGGCGACAGGCATATACGGCTCACAGCTACCCAAGCCAACTGCGCTTCGTATAGTGTATCGCTAGATACTACCTTCACCATACAGGTACCGATTGCGGCAGTACGATTACCATCGATCAGTGCTTACAAGAGTGTACCTACTATGATCGCGGGAAGATACCTGCCAGGTTATACTTACCAGTGGAATCCTACCAGGGGCATCACTTCACCCAACAGCGACAGCACCATTTTCAACCATTCGCAAACACAGCAATACCTGGTAAATTTGATTTCTTCGGGAGGATGTTATACACCTGATACTTTATTGGTGCGGGTCTTCGACAACAACATGGTAGATATCCTGGTTCCGCGATCTTTCACACCCAATGGCGATGGTGTCAACGACATATTGTATTCCTATCATGCAGGGCTGAAGGAGTTTCATTATTTCAAAATATACAACCGGTACGGACAATTGATGTTTGAAACCCGTGACCCCGATGCAGGCTGGAATGGCACAGCAGGGGGAACGGCGCAGCCGATGGGTATTTATATATGGATTGCTGAAGGCCTTGCAGTAGATGGCAGCCTGGTTAGAAAAACCGGGGAAACACTTTTATTACGCTGATGAAAATGACTATGATCATACTATTAAAACGATCTTTTTGTTTATTGTTATTGCTGACAATTTTCACTGGTGCATTACAGGCGCAAGACCCTGTTTTTTCGCAGTTCTATTCATCACCGCTGAGTGTGAATCCTGCGCTGGCGGGCAATGGCAGTGCCGACTGGCGCCTCATCATCAACCGCAGGAGCCAGTGGTTTGCCAGCGGCGTTGACCCGTTCAATACCACTTCTGTTTCTTTTGACGGTAAACTGTTCAAACAGAAAGACAAAGAAACGAATTACATTGGCGGGGGGCTCATGTTCATGCAGGATTATGGCATGTCGGGCGCCTATAAGAACAATTCTTTTCACGGTATCCTGAGTTCGCATGTGGCCATCGATGAAAATGATTACCATGGCTTGTCGATAGGACTGGCTGCAACTTATACCAATCTCATCATCGATTATACGCAACTCAGTTTTTCGAGTCAGCTCGCTTCTTCCGGTTTCAACAGGGCGCTGCCTACCAATGAAGCGTACCTGTCTACCGTCAAACCCTATGTTTCAATGGCCGCAGGCATCACCTATACTTATACCGATGAAAGTTCCAATTTTGATGTGGGTGTTGCAGGATACCGGTTCATGAAAACGCGCCGCTCTGCATTGAATGATTCCACGCAGCTCGATCCGCCGCATTATAATTTTCATGCCGATTACCAGGCCTTCCTGAGCGACAGGCTGGCATTCAATGCCAATGCCGTGTACATTGTTCAGAACAGTCAGAATTTTTATTCACTGGGCGTGAACCTGGGGCATATCCTCGACGATTCGGAAACACCTACCGTTTTCAATACGGGCCTATGGTACAGGAGTAATGATGCGGTGATTCCCTACCTGGGGTTAATGTACAGGAGCTTGCAATTGGGGTTGACTTACGACGTAACCCTCTCCTCTTCCAAGAACTCACTGGGATCGATGAAAACATTCGAGTTTTCACTCATCCTCCGTTCGCCTCAGAAAGTGGCGCATGCGATTCCTTGCCCCTGGAAATGACATTTAAGACTTATAATAGTCTCTTTTCGCATTTTCAATTGCTTCATTCCTTTGATGGCGCAGTTCCCTGATGCGTGACCTTCTTTCAGGACGGCTCAGGGAATGGTTCATACGAACGGAAGCAATTTTTTGCGAATAATCATGTTCCAGGTCGGCTATTTCCTGGTCAAGTTTAGAAGCTCTCGGTGAAGGCGGATAACCATAAGGATACATATAGTATGGATACCCATACCAATACGGCGAAAAGAACGGGTCGTAATAATAATAACGATGTACAATATAAGGCCGGTAATATCCACCCCTCACATAACCATGGAACTGTGCCGAAGCTGAAGTCACTGTTACAAATGAACTCATGAGTAACAATATGATAAACAACTTTTTCATAACCCTGTTTTACATTGAATTAGATGCAAAAAGTGGGCAAAAGCAACAGGACGTTTCAGATTATAACAATCCTATAACAGCGATGAAACGTCATTCCGAGCGTAGCCGAGGGATCTGCTCGAATGCTCAGCAGTTCCTTCGACTCGCTTCGCTCGCTCAGGATGACGTTTGAATATCAGTCTCCCTTCTCTTGCAGGAATTTGTCGTGCAATTTCAATACCTGTGGTATCAGCAATTCCTGCTCATCGTTCAGGATCACAAAATCGCAGAGGCGCATTTTGATCTCTTCGTTAATCTGCCTGTTCATGCGGCTGAGCACTTCCTCCCGCGAAACACCGTCTCTTTTCATCACACGGTTGATACGCACATGGCGGGGAGCATAGACCCCGATGATATAATCAAGACCCGTAGTGGATCCTGCTTCGAAAAATAAAGCGGCTTCTTTGATGGTATAAGCAGTGGGTTGTGCATCGGCCCATTTTTCGGCTGCTGCAATGGTAACCGGGTGCACCAATGCATTGAGCTGTTCCAACCGGTAAGGATCGTTGAAGACGATATGGGCAATGTATTTTCTGTCGAGACGGTCATTATCAAAAGCGGCTGGGCCAAATAAATGAATCAGCCCTTTACGCAATGCAGGATCTTCTTCCATTAGTTTCCGGGCGGCGCTGTCGGCATCAAATACAGGAATACCCAGTATCCTGAAGATATTGGATACGGTGGTTTTCCCGCTGCCGATGCCTCCTGTTAAACCGATCCTGAGCATATTATTTCGAAGTGGGTAGAATAAAAAAACCTGGAACTGCAGGTACGATTCCAGGTCTAAATTAATGCTTGGTTGCAGTTTTTGCTACTATTATTTTTTGTCAGCTGCAGCAGCTTTGTTGATGGCAGCTGTCCATTCCATGCTGATAGAAGATTTTTCGATCTTCAGGTAACTGCCGGGGGTTACTTCCAGCTGGATGGTATTGTCTTCATTGATCTTGTTCACCGTACCGTGGATACCTGCAATGGTTACCACTTTATCGCCTTTCTGCATATTGTCGATGAACTTTTTCTGGTCTTTTGCTTTTTTCGCTTGTGGACGGATCATGAACAGCCAGAAAACAAGGATGATACCACCCATCAATACCAATTGCATCATGCCGCCACCCTGTTGAGGGTTTCCAGCCATTAAAACTGAATTCAGATAAAACATGTTGTTCTTTTTTTATTATTCTTGAATATCGCCCGTAAAGATAAGGTCGTGATTGTAACCATTGCGTGAATTTGTGGTAGCCAGTATACTTTTCCGAACCGTGCCCACATGCGCTTTTTTGCTATCGAAGGACCCCACCACTATGCCGGTATCGCCCGGGGCGATGGCTTGCCTGGTATAATCGGCAACCGTACAACCACAAACCGCTTTCACATCGGTGAGGTAAAGTGGCTGATGACCGCTGTTCCTAACGCGGAAACGGATCTCGATCTGCTCTCCCATTTTGATGCTGCCGAAATTTACCACAGAATCCAGCCACTGTACCGTTGTATAATGAGCCGTATCGGCAGCGGGCTGCTGGTTCACTTTCACGGTATTATTGCAGGCCGGCAAAAAAGCCGCCACGGTTGCACAGAACAGCATACCCGTCAATATCCGTTTCATAAGACTTATATTTTGTTTTTGTATTGTATCTTATTGATCTTCCCGGCTTCGGTAAGTTCTTTATGGATATTATCCAGGATACCATTGACAAACTGTCCGCTTTGCGCCGTACTGTATTCCTTGGCCAGGTCGATGTATTCGTTGATGGTTACTTTGGTAGGAATGGTTTCGAAGTAGAGCAATTCACAAACGCCCATACGCATCAAAATCATATCCAGTATGGCAATACGCTCTGCATCCCAGTTCTTCAATTTGGGGGTAATAAGACTGGTGGTATATTCTTTCTTTTCTAAAACAGTTTCCAGCAGGGTCTTCGCAAAGATCCATTTTTCTTCGCTCAGCATTTGCGAGAGATGGAAAGATGCGGGCTTTTGCAAATAACTCATCATCAGCTGGTCAATCATCTCGGCGTCATCGTCCCAGTTGTTGAATAATTCTTCCACGTGCGTGATGAAATATTCATTGGGTAACATAAGATGGGTGAAGATCAGTTTCAGGATCTCTTTTTCGCTGTTCTTGTCGCGGGAAGGCGTGGCAATATAAGTCTGGTATTGTTCGGTTCCGGTGAGGTCTTCGTATACTTTCTTCACCAGTTCCCTGTCGATCAGTTGCTGGGGCATATCTTTTTCGACTGCCTTTTTAAAAGAATCGTCTTCCAGTATCTGCCAGAGGAGCTGGTTACCGGCAATTTTGGTGTTTACATTGAGGTCGGCCTCGGTGGGCAGGTTGCGGGAAGCCCTTTTCTGGGCATTGACTTCGGCATAACGCGCCACTTCTGTCAGGAAATAAAGGAGGTAGACAAAAAGCTCCCGGCTCTTGTCGAGCTGCTTTTGCAACTCCCCTACCGGTTGTTTAAAAGCCGGCGTACCGTCTGCCGCTTCTATCATATACAGGAGCTGCATTACTTTTACCCGGATATTTCTTCTGCTGATCATATTTTCTAAGAACTCTGTTTGGGAGCGGCAAAGGTATTGTATAAATGGGGCCATGCAAAATGTAATATGTATATTTATGCCCCGGAAAATGAAAAATTGACAGGGTTAGCGAAACTTGGTGCATATTTGCGGGCGTTTCTGACAAAGGGACTTTACCGGGCACCCACAAATGAAGCCGACTGAAATTTTGGCTTAAATGATTGCGATGGCATGGAAATCGATGGGCAGAAGCATATTATTCACTCAATTATTAAAAAATCAATAACGTATGGCTAAGAAACTCAACGTTACACCTTTGCACGACAGGGTAATCGTTAAGCCTGCCGCTGCCGAAGAAAAAACTGCAGGCGGTATCATCATCCCCGACACCGCTAAAGAAAAACCCCAACGCGGCACTATTGTAGCTGCCGGAGCCGGTAAAAAAGATGACCCGATGACCGTTAAAACCGGCGACACCGTTTTATATGGTAAATATGCAGGAACGGAAATCCAGATCGAAGGGCAGGATCTGCTGATCATGCGTGAAAGCGACATCCTTGCAATTATTTAATGAAACAATTCGGCAATTCGACAATGGGCCGAAATAATACATTGTCAAATTATCTAATTATCAAATTGTCAAATTAACATAACATGGCAAAGCAGATATTCTTCGATATCGAAGCAAGAAATAAAATGAAAAAAGGCGTTGACACCCTGGCCAACGCTGTAAAAGTAACCCTGGGTCCTAAAGGCCGCAACGTGGTTATCGAGAAAAAATTCGGTGCTCCTTCCATTACTAAAGATGGTGTAACTGTAGCAAAAGAAATTGAACTGGAAGACGCCATTGAGAACATGGGCGCCCAGATGGTAAAAGAAGTGGCTTCCAAAACTGCTGATATTGCAGGTGATGGTACCACTACCGCTACCGTACTGGCCCAGTCTATCATCAGCGAAGGTTTGAAGAACGTAGCAGCAGGCGCTAACCCGATGGACCTGAAGCGCGGTATCGACAAAGCCGTTGCCAAAGTGGTGGAGAGCCTGAAAGCGCAATCACAGACCGTAGGTAATGATACCAAAAAAATTGAACAAGTAGCTGCTATCTCTGCCAACAGCGATATGGAAATCGGCAAGCTGATTGCCCAGGCCATGAGCAAAGTAGGCAAAGAAGGTGTAATTACTGTTGAAGAAGCGAAAGGTACCGATACTACCGTTGACGTAGTAGAAGGTATGCAGTTCGATCGTGGTTATATCTCTCCTTATTTCGTTACCAACAGCGAAAAAATGGAAGCTGAACTGCAGAACCCCTTCATCCTGATTTACGACAAGAAGATCAGCGCCATGAAAGATATCCTCCACATCCTGGAGAAAGTAGCACAGAGTGGCCGTCCGCTGGTGATCATCGCCGAAGATCTCGAAGGTGAAGCGCTTGCTACCCTGGTAGTGAACAAACTGCGTGGTACCATCAAAGTGGCTGCTGTTAAAGCTCCCGGCTTTGGCGACCGCAGAAAAGAAATGCTCACCGATATCGCTATCCTCACTGCAGGTACTGTAGTAAGCGAAGAGCAAGGCTTCAAACTGGAGAACGCCGACCTCAGCTACCTGGGTCAGGCTGCTTCTATTACGATCGATAAAGACAATACTACTATCGTTGGCGGTAAAGGTAAAAAAGCCGATATCGTTGCCCGTGTAAACCAGATCAAAGCACAAATTGAAAATACTACTTCTGACTACGACCGCGAAAAACTCCAGGAACGCCTGGCTAAATTGAGTGGTGGTGTAGCTGTACTGTATGTAGGTGCTGCTACTGAAGTAGAAATGAAAGAAAAGAAAGACCGCGTAGACGACGCCCTGCACGCAACACGCGCTGCTGTTGAAGAAGGCATTGTACCGGGCGGTGGTGTGGCTTATATCCGTGCCGTAGAAGCCCTGGAAAAACTGAAAGGTGGTAACGAAGACGAGATCACCGGTATCCAGATCGTTAAACGCGCCATTGAAGAGCCCCTTCGCCAGATCGTTGCCAACAGCGGTATCGAAGGTTCCATCGTGGTACAGAAGATCAAAGAAGGAAAAGCCGATTTCGGTTTCAACGCCCGTACTGAAGTATACGAGAACCTGTTCAAAGCAGGTGTGATCGATCCTACCAAAGTAACCCGCGTAGCACTGGAAAACGCTGCTTCTATCGCTTCTATGCTGCTGACCACTGAGTGTGTGATCGCCGACAAACCCAAGCCTGAAGCGCCGATGCCTCATGGTGCACCTGATATGGGTGGAATGGGTGGATACTAATCAATACCTCACTATGAATAAAATCCCTGTAACACAACCGTTACGGGGATTTTTATTATGCACCGATTCCTCCTATATTTGTCCAATGCAGCACGATGATGATTTTGTGAAGTATTGGGCTGAAAACAGGGAGAAACAGAAAACAAGTATCCGACCCCTCCTGGTAGGCATGTCCTCCGGTTTTATGATAGGCATACTCATTTTGGTTAGTTTGTCCTCCGGCTGGTACCAGCGCGCAGAAATGGTGGCCAATGCGAGCTTCAGTTCGGTAGTGTTCATCCTGGCCATTTTATTGCTTTCTTTTTTCCTGGCGTTTTTCTACCGCAAGTTCAGGTGGGAAATGCAAGAGCAACGTTACCAGGAACTTATGGCAAAAAGAGACAGGCGGCATGCAGCCAACGGGCCTGAAAAAGGGTCTTAATTACAGAAACGCATTTAATTATTTGATCATAAAATAAAACTGACTGCTCTCCCAATGAAAAAGCTATTGTTTGCTTCGGTTATTTTCTTATCCCTCTCCTCTTTATTGATCATTTCCTGTGGCAAGACCGGTTCAGGCGCCTGCCAGCCAGTTTCTGTTGCTTCGGAAAAAAGCCAGATGGTGGCCTATTGTACGGCCAACAACATTCACTACACCGAGCATAGCAGCGGCATATTATACGAGATCGTCAGCCCCGGTTCCGGCTCCAGGCCTACCGTGGATTCCATCATCAGTGTGGTATATACGGGTAAGCTGATGAATAATACCACTTTCGACGCTTCGGCCAATCCTGTCACTTTCAGCCTGTCTGGTGTTATCGAGGGTTGGAAAATAGCTATCCCACTGCTGCAAAAAGGCGGCAGGATCAAAATGGTATTGCCATCTTCGCTGGCATATAGCTGCATGGGCTCGGGTGCCATCCCCCCTAATTCACCTCTTTTTTTCGATGTAACCCTTACCGGCGTCAAATCCAAATAGCTTCTATATATTACCCCCTTTCCCCTATCTTTGCCCACTCTAAAAAAACTGATTAAACCGTTACGAATATGCAACTGAAAGGTTTAGTGCGATTTTTTGCGATTGCACTGATTGTGATCTGCTTGTACCAATTATCTTTTACCTGGTTTGTCCACAGCCATGAAAATGCCCAGGATGCAAAAGCCGAAGCCTGGGTTAAACATTTCCCTTCACCCGAAGTTAAATATCCCGGCAATAAGGAATTACAGGCGCTGTATGCAGACAGTCTCGCTGAACTGAAAAAAGAAAGGTTGCAACGTTTGCTCGACAGTACCAAAGACACCAAACTCGCTTTTGGTCTTACTACTTACAGCAGCGCCAAAGAAAAAGAGCTGATGCTGGGCCTGGATCTCCAGGGCGGTATGAGCGTGACCATGGAAGTGGGTCTCGACGGTTTGATCAAATCACTGGCCAACTTTACCAAAGACGCACAGTTTAATAAAGCGCTCGATGCGGCCGTATTGCGCAAAGCCAATGGCGGGGCCGACCTCATCACCCTTTTCCGTGATGAATATTCCAAGCTGAACCCTACCGGTAAGCTGGCTCCTTTCTTTGCGGCCCGCAGCAACGGCAAGGTTAAATTCGATGCCAGCGATGACGCGGTATCCAGCTACCTGAAAGAACAGGCTACTGCTGCCTTCAACAATACTTACCGTATCCTGCGTACCAGGATCGACCGTTTTGGCGTAGCATCACCGAATATCAACCCCGATCCTGCCAAAGGCATTATCAGTATTGAGCTGGCAGGTATCAACGATAAAGAAAGGGTAAGGAATTACCTCCAGTCTACTGCCAACCTGCAGTTCTTTGAAGTGTACACTTTTGAGAGCCGCGACCTGCAGAATGGCATCGTGGCGGCCGATAAAGCAGTAGAAGATTATCTCAACGGCAGCGCTCCAAAAGATACTGCTAAAAAAGTTGCTGTTGAAACAACCACAGCTACTGCCAAGGCAGATACCAACAAAACTGCCACGCTTTCAGGATTAGGCAACACACATGGTCAAACTGCCAAAGCCGATTCAAACAAGATCAATTCTAATAAGAATCCGATTGCGCGCTTATTGCAGTTTACACAGCCTTACCAGGACAAAGGTGGCAAACCCATCTATCCTGCTGCACTGGGTTATATCCAGGCAAAAGATACCGGCACGCTCAATGATTACCTGCGGATGGACCTGGTGAAGAATAAGTTCCCTTCCAACCTGGTATTCATGTACGGCAAAACCGAATCGGGCGATCCGAAGATGAAAAACATCCTGATGCTCTATGCCATCAAGACCCTCGACAATGGACAGGCCGAGCTGGAAGGTGACCATATTACCAATGCTGCGCAGGATTACGACGAGCGCGGACGCATTGCCATCAAGATGAACATGGACAAGATCGGCACCAATATATGGGCGAAGATGACCACGCGCAACGTGGGCAAGCCCATTGCCATTGTGCTCGATAACTTTGTATACTCAGCTCCGAATGTGAACGATCCAATTACCACCGGTAGTTCGCAGATATCCGGAAGCTATACCATCAAAGAAGCGCAAGACCTTTCTGAAATATTGGAAAGCGGTAAACTGCCTGCACCTGCCAAGATCGTGCAGGAGCAGCAGGTAGGTCCTACCCTCGGTAAAGAATCCATTACCGGCGGCGGACTGTCGTTCCTCATCGCATTCATCGTGATCTTCGCCCTGATGCTGCTGTACTTCAATACCGCAGGTTGGGTAGCCAATATTGCACTGATACTGAACCTGCTCTTCACCATCGGTGTGCTGAGTGCACTGGGCTTTACCCTTACAGCGCCTGGTATCGCGGGTCTGGTACTCACCATTGGTATGGCGGTGGATACGAACGTAATCATCTTCGAGCGTATCAAGGAAGAACTGAGCAGGGGTAAATCTTATCAACTGGCTGTGAACGATGGTTACAAGCGTTCATTGTCGCCCGTACTCGATGCGCACGTGACCACATTGCTCACCGCTATTATCCTCGCTTATTTTGGTCTGGGTCCGGTACTGGGCTTCGCCACCACACAGATCATCGGTATTTTGTTGTCGCTGTTCTGCGGTATCCTGGTATCGAGGTTGATCACAGATTTCTACACCAACAAGAACCGCCACTTTGAATATTTTACTGGTATTTCAAAGCGCATTTTCAAACATGCCGCTTTCAAATTCATCGAATACAGGAAGATCGCTTATGGTATTTCTGTTGTGATACTCATATTGGGTATTAGTACGTTCTTCAACGGATTCGATGAGGGTGTGGAATTCTCCGGAGGACGCAGCTATACCATCAAATTCGACCACGCTGTGAGTCAGTCTGAGATTACCGATGAACTGAAAAAAGTATTCGGCGAAGCGCCCATTATCAAAACGGTGAACTCTACTCACCAGTTGAACATCACTACTTCTTACAAGATACACGAAACCGGCAACCACGTAGATTCGCTGGTAGAGCAAATGCTGTTCAATGGCCTGCACAAACACCTGCCGCAGAACATCACGTTCAACGAATTTGAAACCAAGTACAAGCAAAGCTCGCAAACGGTGTTGCCTACTATCTCGGATGACCTGAAGGCCGGCGCTACCAAAGCCACTATATTCGCCATCATCGCTATCTGTTTGTATATCTTCATCCGTTTCCGCGACTGGCGATATTCATTGGGTACCATTTTCTCTTTGCTGCACGACGTGTTTGTAACCCTGATCGTGTTCAGCTTCGCACGGAAAATTGTGCCCTTCCCGCTGGAGATCGACCAGCACTTCATCGCAGCCATCCTAACGGTGATAGGTTTCTCGATGAACGATACCGTGATCGTGTATGACCGTATCCGTGAAGACAGCAAACTGCTGAAAGGCTCCAGCAATGCAGCCATCATCAACAGGGCCATCAATGATACGCTGAGCCGTACCGTCATGACTTCGCTCACGGTATTCCTCACCATCCTGATCCTCTTTATTTTTGGAGGAGAAGTAACCCGCGGATTTGCGTTTGCGATGCTGATTGGTGTGGTAACCGGTACCTATTCGTCTATCTTCGTGGCAGCGCCAATACTGGTTGACTTTGCGAAGAATAAGCCCCTGGGTAAAGACGAAACAAAAAAATAATCTATTTTTCTCAAAATGAGAAAAATCCCGTTCCGCATGCATTGCGGAACGGGATTTTATATTGATCTTAAGGTTATGGATTTTGTTTAACAATTATTCAACGTAACTTGCGGCTGATCTGAAAACCCTTGTTGGCAAAGTTTACACATATTAGCAGAAACGCACTATTGTTACTGTTGGCGCTGCAGGTATTGAACCTGAGTACCAATGCTATTGAATTTCAGCCCTTTCATACCAGCAACTTGTACGAGTTTAACGACCTCAACAGTATTGCGGAATATGTTACAGAGGTTGTATTAAAACACTACAATGCCTTTCCCGAATTCGGCCAGCAACCCTCTTCCAAGTCGCAGGTAGAAAAACACATCAGCTTCAAACTTTCTGTTCCCAGTCCCTTTACGTTGCTGGTTAAAAAAGAACAGGCATCCATTCAATACAGCGATGCAATAAAGGATACTTACCGCTATCTTTTTTTCAAGGAAATCAATCCTCCTCCTCCCAAATGCTGATATCAGCATCACGTTACCATTATTGTAGTTGAATAAACTGGCATACAGGTATTCCCCTGGCTTGCAATGGTTGTTTCCTCCATGCTATGAGGATCACGTAACCAGCAAGCGCAGGCAATCGATGATGTCTGAATTGACTTAAACCTGCCATATCAATATGATGGCATTGATGAATTATTATTTTCTGTCACCAAACCTATCCTCCATAAATGAAAGTCTTTTACAAGATATGCCTGCTCCTTTGTTTGCTTGAAGCAAACGCATATGCAGGGGCACAGAACCTGCCGCCTGACAATCCTGTCAAGGCAGACAGTACCAGGCTCACCCTGGACAGTGCGGAACAGCTTTTTTTAAGGAATAACTTTTTATTGCTGGCGCAACGCTATAATATCGACGCGCAGAAAGCACTGATCATACAGGCGAAACTATGGCCGAATCCCAACCTTTCGTATGCACGCGGCCCGATCTTCGGTATCCACGATGAGGCCTCCAATGTGGTGAACGCCGGCTTCTTCAATTATGCCGAGAATGCCGCCACCCTCTCGCAGTTGATTTTACTCGCAGGGAAAAGAAATAAGCAGATCAAAATTGCTGAAGCCAATGCAAAGCTGGCGGAATATCAATTCTATGATCTCCTGCGTACGTTAAAATACACTTTGCGTACTGATTTCTTCAATATCTATTACATGCAGCAGTCGGCCAAAGTGTACGATAAGGAAATCAGTGCCTTGCAGCAGGTGGTGAAAGCGTTTGAATCGCAACAGGGCAAAGGATATATCGCAGAAAAAGAAGTAGTGCGGATCAAAGCGCAATTATACAGCCTGCAAAGTGAATACAACGACCTGATCAACCAGATCAATGATACACAAAGTGAATTGCGGCAGGTGTTGCAAGTGAAGAAGAATTATATTATTCCGGATGTGGATCTGCAGAAAGCTAGTTCCTTCGATCCGGCAAAATACAATTTGACATCATTGGTAGATACGGCATTCAAAAGCCGTACCGATCTGCAAATTGCCCGTACCAATACCCTGATCAGCAAACTGAACTACAATTACCAGAAAGCATTGGCGGTTCCCGATCTTACTGCTTCTATATCGTACGACCGGCTGGGTAGTTATGTGCAGAATTTTCATTCAGCAGGCATTTCTATGGACCTGCCCATCTTCAATCGTAACCAGGGCAATATCAAATCGGCCAGGGCCATGATCAAAGTGAACCAGGTTACCCAGCAATCTGTGGAAGCAACCGTAGAAGAACAGATATACAGGGCCTTACAAAAGGCTTATGACAACCACAAGCTTTTCCAGCACATTGATCCAAAGTTTGTGTCTGATTTCGATAGGTTACTGAATGAAGTGTTGATCAATTACCAGCGCAGGAACATTGGCTTACTCGACTTCCTGGATTTTTATGATTCTTATAAGCAAAACACGTTGCAGATCAATTCCATCCAATTCAACCGTGTGAGCGCATTTGAAGACCTAAACTTCTATACCGGAAATCAATTCTACAACTAAATTATTGAAGACCTGATAACACTATTTTTTATGCAAAAAAATGTAACTACCTCATTTCTTTCCGCCTGCTTGCTGATCGTGACAGGAGCTTTTTTTCAATCCTGCAAATCTCAAAATGAGAACAAACAGACAGAGGGGAAAGTAAAATATGTTATACCCGATTCCATACGAAAAACCCTGGTAATCGATACCGTATCGGTTGGCAAGCTCGAAAACTCGCTTACCCTCACAGGCAAAGTGGCTTTTAATGACGACCATGTAGTAAAACTATACCCCATGGTGAGCGGCAATATCCAGGACATCAAAGTGATGCTGGGCGATTATGTACAAGAGGGACAAGTACTGGCCGTGATTAAAAGTTCTGAAATGGCCGGCTTCAGCAACGATCTGGTGAATGCAGAAACCAACCTGCGGGTGGCGAAAAAGAACATGGATGCTACACAGGATATGTTTACCAGCGGACTCGCATCTCAGAAAGACCTGCTGGCTGCTCAGGCTGCTTATGAGCAAGCCAAATCGGAATTATCGCGCATTAACCGCGTATTAAAAATCAACGGCGGTAATACACAGGGAGAGTTCATTGTGAAAGCGCCCATCAGCGGCTTCATCGTAGAGAAATTTGTTACCAATAATATGGCTATCCGTGCCGACAACAGCACCAACCTGTTTACCATTTCCGATCTGAAAAATGTATGGGTCCAGGCCAATGTGTACGAATCCAATATTGAACTTGTGCATACGGGAGATCCGGTTAATGTTACCACGCTTGCCTATCCCAATAAAGTGTTCAAGGGCAAGATAGACAAGATCATGAACGTGTTGGACCCCTCTAATAAAGTGATGAAAATGCGTGTGGTATTGCCAAACGAAGGTTACCTGCTCAAACCGGAAATGTTTGCCAGTGTAACGGTTACCAATTCAGAGAACAAGAACAGCATGTATGTGCCTCTCCGCGCATTGATCTTTGACCATAGCCAATACTTTGTATTGATATACCATGGAGAAGGCAATGCCGATATCGTTCCCGTTCAAAAGCTGAGCGCTATTGGCGATAAGGTATACCTGACAGGTGGAGTGAAACCGGGAGACAGGCTCATTGGATCCAACGCCTTGCAGATCTATGACCAGTTGAACAATTAACCAGACCTAAATTTCATCTTATGACGAAGTTTCTTAAGAGAA
>Ga0114932_10000871_pt1 | contig 35703 bp, 37 predicted proteins | sample 2SBtaG_2_FD_87286 | JGI IMG/M metagenome (GOLD analysis project Ga0114932, IMG submission 87286) | Deep subsurface microbial communities from Kolumbo volcano to uncover new lineages of life (NeLLi) - 2SBTROV12_ACTIVE470 metaG | ecosystem: Environmental > Aquatic > Marine > Volcanic ...
CTCCGCGACAAAACGGAACGGCCGCCAAAAGGGTCCCGCGGGAAAGCGCAGCGCCGGCCGCCAGGCCTCGGCCGAGCGTGTTTTCGCCGACAACGGTCTGGCCATGGAATTGTTCGGCTCCCATCACGCCAACTTGGCCCGCATCGAACAAGCCCTGCAGGTACAGGCCCTGGCCCGCGGCAATGAGGTGACAGTTACCGGCCCGGCCGATGCCGTGGAAACCGCCTGCGACGCCTTGGATGGACTTTACGCGCGTCTGGAAAGCGGTTTATCCGTGGATATGCCCGACGTTGACGCGGCCATCCGCATGAGCAAATCTCCGGGCGGCAATGGCGCCTCACAGGGCATGGCCGTGCATACCCGCAAGCGCGTCATCTCGCCGCGGTCGCCGACCCAGGCGGCCTATCTCACGGCGATCGATGAAGTGGAGCTTGTCTTCGGCCAAGGCCCGGCCGGCACGGGCAAGACCTACTTGGCCGTGGCGAAAGCGGTTGAGCGCCTGGTCAGCGGCGACGTCGACCGCATTATACTGTCGCGGCCCGCCGTCGAAGCCGGTGAGCAATTGGGCTTCCTGCCCGGCGACATGCGCGAGAAGGTGGACCCTTATCTGCGCCCCCTTTACGACGCTTTGTTTGACATGTTGCCCGAACAACAGGTGATGAAACGCCTGGAAAGTGGTGAGATTGAAGTCGCGCCCCTGGCGTTCATGCGCGGCCGCACCCTGTCGAACGCCTTCGTCATTCTTGATGAAGCCCAGAACACGACGGCGGTGCAGATGAAGATGTTTCTGACCCGCTTGGGCGAACACTCGCGCATGGTGATCACCGGTGATCTGTCACAAGTCGATTTGCCGCGTGGCGTGCGGTCGGGATTGCGCGATGCCCTCGACGTGTTGGGCCATGTCGATGGCCTGCGGGTCATTACCTTCGGCGAGAAGGATGTTGTCCGTCATCCGATGGTCACCAAGATCGTTCACGCCTACGGCAAGGTGGACGTCCAGCGGCGCACCGGCGCACGCTATGAGATGGACGAAACCCTAAACGATCCCGCAGACGGGGATGAGGATTGAGATGGGCCCAGACCCGGTATTGACGCTGGATGTGGCGATTGCCGAAGATGATTGGCTTGCGGCCATGGAGGGTCCGGAAGCGGTTGCCGCGGCGGCCGCCCGGGCGGCCTTCCATTCGGGCATCCAGATGGGCATCCAAGATTGGCCCCTGGCGGGTGCGGCAGAGGCAGGTGTCCGGCTGACCGGCGATGTGGAAATTCAGGAACTGAACCGACGCTACCGGGACCGCGACCAGCCCACAATGTGTTGTCATTTCCGGCGCTCGATAAAGCCGATTGGCAACGGTTGCCGGCCGGCGCCCCGCTGATGGTTGGCGATGTCGTGGTCGCCCTGCAGACCATGCTGTTGGAGGCCGCCGCAGAAGCTAAAAGGCCGGCGGATCATTTAAGTCACCTGGTGGTGCATGGTATGCTGCACCTCCTGGGATTTGATCATATTGAGGAAAATCAGGCCCTTGCCATGGAACATCTGGAAACGGAAGTTCTCGCCAAGCTCGGAATTGCCGATCCATACGCATCAGGTGAGGCGCATCTGTACGGCGCGGCCAACACGCCATGAATGACGTCGTCCCCCGTCCGACGCCCCGCAACGGCGAGGCCGAACCGGCTAGTCTCACCACCACTTTCCGAGATTGGGTCAAGGTCTTGCGCCGGGGCCGCAACGGCGATCCGACGGTCCGTGACACACTTGAGGAATTGATCGAGGAACGCGACGAAGCGGACCAGCCAATCAATGATGACGAACGGTTGCTTTTGGCCAATATTTTGGAACTTCGCGACCGCACCGTTCACGACGTCATGGTACCCCGGGCCGACATTGTCGCCGTCGATGCGGAGACGGCGTTGCCGGATATCATTGATGTGATCACCGGCGAGGGCCATTCGCGGTTGCCGGTTTACGGCGAATCGCTGGACGATGCCTTGGGCTTCATCCACGCCAAGGATGTGCTGGCCTGGCGGGCCCCCGGTGTTGAGTTCGCGCCGGCGAAAATATTGCGCAAGGTCTTGTTCGTGGCGCCTTCCATGCAAGTCCTCGAGCTGTTGTTGGAAATGCGGGTGAAACGCGCCCATATGGCCCTGGTCGTCGATGAGTATGGCGGTGTTGACGGCCTGGTGACCATTGAGGACCTGGTCGAGGAAATCGTCGGCGAGATCGAGGATGAGCACGACCACAATGACGAGCCGGCGCTGGTGCCTGTCGCCGACGGCAGCCTCATCGCCGATGCCCGGGTGACCATCGAAAGCCTTGAAGAGACCATCGGCACGGTTCTCGATGAGGACGAGCGCGAGGATATCGATACCCTGGGCGGCCTGGTCTTCGCCCTGGCCGGACGAGTGCCCATCCGGGGCGAATTGATCCGCCATTCTTCCGGGGTGGAATTCGAAGTTCTGGAGGCCGATCCGCGCCGTATTCGCCGGCTTCGCGTTCTCGGCCGCCCGCCATCCCCGGCCGGAGATTGATCTGTTGAGCCGCGCCGGCTGGCCGCGCCGGTTGTTGTTGATCGGGCTCGGCGCCGTCGGCGCCCTGGCCTTGCCGCCGTTGCATCTCGTGTTTTTTCTGTTGCCGGCCATGGCCGGGCTGATCTGGGCGATTGTTCAGTGCGGTCAGGCTCGGCACGCCTTCATGGCCGGGTGGTGGTTCGGCCTGGGGTTCGGCGCCGTCGGGTATTATTGGGTCGGCAGCGCGTTTCTTGTTGACGCCGCGCGCTATGGCTTCTTGGCACCCGTCGCCGTCATCGGGTTGGCCGCCGGCATGGCGGTTTTCCCGGGTCTGGCCGGGGCCGCGCTGCATGGCGTGTCGCGCTGGCGCGACCCGTCGCCGTTGGGCCGGGTCATCGTGTTCGCCGTTCTGTGGGCGGCCAGTGAATGGATACGGTCGTGGATTCTGACCGGCTTTCCCTGGAACCTGATGGCCACTGTCTGGACTTTTTCGCCGGAGATCATCCAGGCCGCGGCGTATGTCGGTCCCTATGGGCTGGGCATGATGACGGTGGCCGTCGCCGGTCTGCCGGCGCTGTTTCTTTTCGGCCAGGGCCGGCGCCGCGCAAGCCGCGCCCTGAGCATCGGTCTGGCTCTGTTCGTGGCGCTGTGGGGAGGCGGGTATCTCAGAATTCAGGGCGCCCCGGAGGCTGCGGTCGACGAGGTTCTGCTGCGTTTGGTGCAACCGAATATAGCCCAGCATTTGAAATGGCAACGTGACCTGCGGCTGGGGCACGTCCGCAAACAGATGCAGATGAGTCTGTTGCCCGCAGCGCAAAAACCGACGCATATCATCTGGGCGGAAACGGCCGTGCCCTACAATCTGTCTGCGGCGCCAAAGTTGCGGGCCGCCATGGCTGCGGCGGTACCGCCCCGCGGACTGTTGATCACCGGGGCGCCCCGGTCGGAAACCAATGCCGACGGCAAGCAGATCGCATACAACAGTATTCACGCGATCAACGCAGACAGCGCCATCATCGCTACCTACGACAAGCGGCATCTGGTGCCGTTCGGCGAATACGTGCCGCTGCGCTCTATCCTGCAGTTTTCAAAGCTGACCGCCGGCCGCGTTGATTTCCACCCGGGCACGACGCCCAGGGTGATCACGCTGCCGGGCCTGCCGCCGCTGGCGGCGCTGATTTGCTATGAGGTGATTTTTCCCGCCGAGGCCGGAAAATTCGAGAGCCGGCCGCAATGGATTCTCAATCTGACCAACGATGCATGGTTCGGGGTAACGTCGGGACCTCACCAACACCTGGCGGCGGCTCAGGTGCGCGCCGTCGAGTTGGGGCTGCCCGTCGTGCGGGTTGCCAACACCGGTATTTCCGCCGTCATCGACGCCGTTGGACGCATTCAGGCCAGCCTGCCCTTGGGGCGCCAAGGCACCCTTGATTCAACCTTGCCCACGGCCCTGGCCGCCACGCCGCCTTACGGGCGGTTTGGGGATGCGATAACCTGGGTGCTTATTGTGATTGGCCTGCTTGGCGGCTTGGTTCGGCCGGGCCCTCGGGAAACCCCTTCGGGTTAACCATTTCCTTCATTGAAGCATGAACGAATGCATAATATTGTATGCATATTCATTTGAACCGATACCGATGGCCGGTTGACGATGACCGCGACGGCGGCGGGCCGGCCAGCAAACATACAATGGAGTACCTTGAGAATGACCGACCCGACCAGTGGCGGTGGCGGCCGCACCGGACGACGGCGGAAGCGATTGCCGCCCGGCGTATCCAATCCCGTCGACGTCCATGTTGGAAACCGATTGCGGTTTCGGCGGACTATCCTTGGGTTCAGCCAGGAACGGCTGGGCGACGAGGTTGGCCTGACCTTTCAGCAGATTCAGAAATACGAACGCGGCGCCAACCGGATCGGCGCCAGCCGTTTGTACCAGTTCAGCCAAATTCTCGGCGTCCCGGTGTCCTATTTTTTTGATGAGATGCCCGATGAAATCCGCTCCCATGAAGGGCAGATGGATTGGGGGCTGGCCGATCAGCGTCAGGACGAACTGGCACCCAGCCCGATGGCGCGCCGTGAAACTCTGGAGTTGGTTCGTGCCTACTTTCGGATCGAAGATCCCACCGTTCGTCAGTGCCTGTTCGATTTGACCAAGTTGTTGGCCCGGCCCAATGAATAACGGCGGCGGCCTTGCCGCCGGGCGCTGACGGCAAATTCTCTTGACGCCTGCACCAAAGACTGTAACAAAGCGCTCCGTCGCCGACAGGCGGCCGGGCGTGGACGGATTTCCCCTACTTGCCACCACGTAAAAAAAGGCACTAAGTGGCCCGGCCCTCCATTTATCGCGACATTTTTTCGCGGCGCGCCGCCGCCAACCCCGAGCGGAGGGATTCGATCTTGAAAAACGGCTCTTATTTATTCACCAGTGAATCCGTGTCTGAGGGACACCCGGACAAGATTTGCGACCGCATTTCAGATGCCGTGGTCGACACCTATCTTGCCGCCGACGCCAACGCGCGCTCCGGCGTTGAAACCTTGGTGACCACGAACCTGATCGTGTTGGCCGGTGAGAGCCGTTGCGCCGAAAACGTTTCCAATGATCAGTTGGAGCAGGTCGCCCGCCAGGCGATCAAGGATATCGGTTACGACCAGGACAACTTCCACTGGGAAAAATCCGACGTTCAGGTCCACGTCCACCTGCAGTCGGTGGATATCGCGCAAGGTGTTGATGCCGCCGGCAACAAGGATGAAGGCGCCGGCGACCAGGGATTGATGTTTGGTTATGCCTGCCGCGAAACGAAAGCCTTGATGCCTGCGCCGATCCAGTTTTCCCATGATATTCTGCGCCGCATGGCCGACGCCCGCCACGCCGGCCAAACCCCCGGTCTGGGTCCCGATTCAAAAAGCCAGGTGACGCTGAAATATGTTGATGGCCAACCAATTGGCGCCAGCTCCATTGTCGTCTCGACCCAGCATGCGGAAGAGCTTTCCCAGGACGATGTCCGCGAGATCGTGCGGCCTTTCGTGATGGATGTCCTGCCCGAGGGCTGGATGTGCCCCGAGGACGAATTTTACGTCAACCCGACGGGCCGATTTGTCATCGGCGGCCCGGACAGCGACGCCGGTCTGACCGGCCGCAAGATCATCGTCGACACCTACGGCGGTGCCGCACCCCACGGCGGCGGTGCCTTTTCGGGGAAAGACCCGACCAAGGTCGATCGCTCGGCCGCCTATGCGGCGCGCTATGTGGCGAAGAACGTGGTTGCCGCCGGCCTTGCCGATCAATGCACCATCCAGGTCGCCTATGCCATCGGCGTTTCGAAGCCTTTATCCGTGTTGATCGACACCAACGGGTCGGCTCAGGTGGATGAGGCGAAACTGTCGTCGGTGTTGCAGGAAATGGTCGATTTGAGCCCGCGCGGCATCCGTGAACATTTGCAGTTGAGCCGTCCCATATACGCCCGCACGGCCGCCTACGGTCATTTCGGCCGCGAGCCCGACGCGGATGGCGGGTTCTCGTGGGAGCGCACGGATCTGGTCGACGACCTGAAGTCGGCCTTCGGTGCCAATTAACGGAAAAGTAGACGGGAAAGTTGACGGGCGCAGAAATCCGTAAAGATCAACGTTGGTACGGCCGCCGCACAGGCCGCAAGCTGACTGATGCCCGACAGCGCCTGATGGCAGATTGCCTGCCGGCGCTGCGCCTCGGTGCCACGGACGATTTGAACGACCTGCCGGCCTTGTTCGGCGGCCGGGTTCGCGATATCTGGATGGAAATCGGCTTCGGCGCCGGCGAGCATCTGGCCGGTCAGGCGGCGGCGCATCCGGAAGTCGGATTTATCGGATGTGAGCCCTACATCAACGGCGTCGCCTCGTTCCTGGCCATGCACCAGGCCAAGGGTCTTGAGAACGTCCGCCTGTTCGATGACGACGTCCGGCTTTTGCTGCCCCGGCTGGCAGCGGCCTCATTGGGGCGTCTCTATATTCTGTTCAGTGATCCCTGGCCGAAGGCGCGCCACCACCGCAGGCGTGTCACGGCATCCGAAAACCTGGCCGCGTTCGCCCGGGTGTTGCGGCCCGGTGGCGAATTACGGTTCGCCACCGATCAAACAGAGTTTGCCTCATGGACCCTGGAACGGGTGCTGCGTGAGGCGCGATTTGATTGGCCGGCCCGTCGTCCTCAAGATTGGGCCCTGCGGCCCGAGGATTGGATTGAGACCCGCTACGAGCGAAAGGCCCGCGCGAAGGGATATGAACCCGTTTATCTAAACTTTCGCCGGTCAGACGAGAGCCCTTCCAAACCCGCCTGACCCCTTGCCAAGGAGGGCATGTGGGTATATATGAGGCCCCGCATCAAACGTTCGATGCAACTCGTTAGCTCCGCCACTGGGATGGTCCCCTGGAATGGAATTGATGAGGTGGGCTTTTTGCCCGCCTTTTTTGTTATCCAGAGGCTATTTCCGGCGGAGGTGATTGCCGGTTAACCATGCCGGTCCAGCGACCCTAGGGAATTGCCGGGAAATTGGCGGATAAATGGCATTGCAGTTGGAAAAACGGATTGAGGAAATCATCGAACCGGCGGTCCATGACCTCGGCTTCGAAGTTGTCCGCATTGAACTTTCCGGGGACCACAATCCGCGGTTACAAATCATGGCTGAACCTTTGAAAGGCGACGTCATGACCGTCGATCATTGCGCCTCGATCAGCCGCGCCGTTTCGGCGATCCTTGACGTGGACGACCCCATCAACGGTGCCTACACCCTGGAAGTGAGTTCGCCGGGCCTTGATCGGCCTTTGGTCAAGCTTCGTGACTTCGTGCGGTTCGCCGGGTTCGAAGCCCGCATTGATACCACCCAGGCCGTCGATGGCCGCAAGCGATTCCGCGGCCGCCTTGGCGGGGTCGACGGCGAAACGGTGAGTATCTCGGTAGATGGCCAGGAGATGACGATTCCTTACCCGGAAATCCGCCGGGCCAAACTTTTGGTCAGCGACGAGATGCTGGCGGCACAGGACCAGAACTGATTGACGACATTAATTTCCTGGCGAGGGCGCAAGGAACCGCGGGAAAACAAGGAAGTGATAAGACGATGAGCGAAGCTGCGATGGAAACGGAAGCCTTTAATTCACGCCCCGAACTTCTTCAGGTGGCGGAGACGGTGGCGCGCGACAAAGGCATTGAGCGCGACGAGGTCCTGGATGCCATGGAACAGGCAATCCAGAAGGCGGGCCGCTCAAAATATGGCCACGAACACGACATCCGGGCGCACATCGACCGGTCATCGGGCGCCATCTCGCTGGCCCGTTACGTCGAGGTCATGGAATCACCGGACCTGGTCGAAAACGAATTGACCCAAATGGACCTCGACGCGGCGCGCAGCAAGAAGGAAGACGCCGCGGCCGGCGATTTCCTGGTCGATCCCCTGCCGCCCATCGATTTCGGCCGCATCGCCGCGCAGACGGCGAAGCAGGTCATCGTCCAGAAAGTTCGCGAAGCCGAACGCACCCGCCAATATGGTGAATACAAGGACCGCATCGGCGAAATCGTTAACGGCTTGGTGAAGCGTATTGAATACGGCAACGTGGTTGTCGACCTGGGCCGTGCGGAGGCCCTGTTGCGCCGCGATGAGTGCATCCCCCGCGAACACTTCAACAACGGCGACCGGGTGCGCGCCTATATTGTCGACGTACGCGAAGAAACGCGTGGCCCCCAAATCTTCCTGTCGCGCACCCATCCGCAATTCATGGCGAAGCTGTTCGCCCAGGAAGTACCGGAAATTTACGACGGTGTCATTGAGATCAAGTCCGTCGCCCGGGATCCGGGCTCGCGTGCCAAGATCGCCGTGCTGTCCCATGATTCCTCCATCGACCCGGTCGGACCGTGCATCGGCATGCGCGGCTCACGGGTGCAGGCCGTGGTTGGCGAACTGCAGGGCGAAAAGATCGACATCATCCAGTGGTCGGATGATCCGGCCACCTTCATCGTCAACGGTTTGGCCCCGGCCGAGGTGGCGAAGGTGGTGTTGGATGAGGACAAGAACAAGATCGAAGTGGTGGTGCCTGATGACCAACTGAGCCTGGCCATCGGCCGACGCGGGCAAAACGTGCGTCTGGCCTCGCAACTTTCCGGATGGGACATCGATATCCTGACGGAAGCCGAGGAATCGGAACGCCGCCAGACGGAATTCCAGGAACGCTCAAAGATGTTTGTGGAAGCCCTCGATGTGGACGACGTGATCGCCCACCTGTTGGTGACCGAAGGATTCTCGTCGGTTGAGGAGGTTGCTTTCGTGCCCATTGATGACCTGCTGGTGATCGAAGGGTTCGATGAAGACGTGGCCGAGGAACTGCGGGTCCGGGCACGGGCCTTCCTGCAGACCCGTGATGAGGAACTGGACCGCCGGCGTGTCGAATTGGGCGTCGATGACGACTTGGCGGCTGTCGAGGGCGTCAGCCCCAGCATTGTCGTGAAACTTGGCGAAAAAGACATCAAGACCCGCGACGATCTGGCCGACCTGGCCGGCGACGAATTGCTGGAACTGATCGAAGGCGAAGGTTTGTCCATGGATGGCGCCAACGCGATCATCATGGCGGCCCGGGCGCATTGGTTCGCCGATGAAGATACGCCGGAGGCTGAAAACTCGGATGAAGCCGGGGATGAAGCGGGTGACGAAGCCTCAGGTGAGGTGGCTGACGCGGCCGGCGAAGGTCTCGACGACGCCGTAGCCGAAACCGCCGCCAAACCGGCAACGGAATAGAAGACTAGCAACGGAGTGGCCCTTCGCCATGCCGCAGACAGAACAGGATACAGCGGCGACCGACGCCGAGGGCCAGCGAACGTGCATTGCAAGTGGTGAGAAGAAGCCGAAGGAACAAATGGTGCGATTTGTCATAGGCCCCGACGCGACAGCCGTTCCCGACCTGGATGAGAAACTTCCGGGCCGGGGATTATGGTTGAGCGCGGAACGCGATATGATACATACGGCCTGCACCCGCAACCTGTTTGCCAAGCGGGCGCGCCGTCAGGTCACCGCGGACGCGGATTTGGCCGATCGGGTTGAGGGCCTGTTGGCGCGGCGTTGCATCGAACTGCTGCAACTGGCGCGCCGATCGGGTTTGCTGACCATCGGTTTCGATGAGGTGCGGCGGCGGTTGGATGGCGGTGTTGGTGGTCTGTTGTTGGCGGCCACGGACGGCGCCCCTGAAAGCCGCAAGAAGGTCACGGAAATGGCACCGGACGTGCCGGTGGCTGAGGCCTTGACGGGCGATGAATTGGGTTTGGTCATGGGTCGTGAACGGATCGTCCATGCCCTGGTTGAACCTGGACGAATGGCCGACCGTTTGGCCCGCGAACTTGGCCGTTTGGCCGGGCTGCGGTCGTTACCGGCGGCGGCTTGAGGAATTGTATTCATGCCCAGGTTGTTCGCCTGGCAAGGTGACTTGTTAGACGACATAGGGTTAAGGATTGGAACGAGTTAGATGAGCGAGACCACGGAAAAGAACGAGAGCGGCAAGCTCAGCCTGGCCCGGCCGGGTAAGCTGGAGCTTAAGAAGACCATCGAATCGGGCGCCGTTCGCCAGAGCTTCTCGCATGGCCGCTCAAAGATGGTCCAGGTGGAGCGCAAGACGAAGCGGACGTTCGCGCTCGATTCCGGCGGCCGCATGGCCGAGGTGAAGGCGCCCGTTCCGTCCGAAGAAATCGAAGAAATCCTTGAACAAGCGCCTGAACCGGAACTGGTGACCGCACCGGTGGTTGACGAGAAACCTGCCCGGACGCTGACGGAAGAAGAAAAGGCCGCCCGCCAGCGCGCCCTGGAAGAAGCCAAGATATACGACGTAGAACGCAAGGAAGCGGCGGAACGTGATACCGCCGCCCGCGAGGCGGCTGCCGCGGAAGCCGCCGAGCTGGCCGAAGCCGGCGCAAAGGCTGAGCAAAACCAAGAACAAGAGGCAGTCCCCGAAGACGTTCCCGATCCGGTTGCCGAGGCACCGACCGCGGACAAGGAAGTGCCCAAATCCCGGGTCCGCCCGGCCCGTGCCGACGAGGCCGACGAGGCGTCCGAAGCCCGCGGCCGCGGCAAGAAGGGCGTGCGCGGCGAGCGTCGTCCGACGACGCCTTCGCGGCGCGGCGAACCAAAGCGCCGTCCCGGCAAGCTGACCATCTCCGAAGCCCTGGAGGAACAGGAGGAACGTCAGCGCAGTGTCGCCCAGTACAAACGCAAACTGGAACGCGAACGCCAGAAAAGCCAGCAGACCCGCATCGAAGGCCAGACCATCGTCCGCGAAGTGGTCGTGCCGGAATCCATCACCGTTCAGGAACTGGCGAACCGCATGGCGACCCGCACCGCCGATGTCATCAAGACCCTGATGGGTATGGATGTCATGGTCACCGCGGCCCAGACCATCGATGCCGATACGGCGGAATTGGTGGTCGCCGAGTTTGGCCATCGGTTGAAGCGGGTTTCCGAATCGGACGTGGAAATCGGCCTCAAAGGTGATCAGGATTCCGACGACAACCTGGGCCACCGGGCCCCCGTCGTGACCGTCATGGGCCATGTCGATCATGGCAAGACGTCCCTGTTGGATGCGCTCCGCGAGACCGATGTGGCGGCCCATGAAGCCGGCGGCATCACCCAGCATATTGGCGCCTATCAGGTGGAGATTTCGTCCGGCGATAAAATTACGTTCATCGACACCCCTGGTCACGCGGCGTTCACGGAGATGCGCTCGCGCGGTGCCCAGGTGACGGACATCGTGGTGCTCTGTGTGGCCGCCGATGACGGCATCATGCCGCAGACCATCGAAGCCATTCACCACGCCAAGGCCGCCGAGGTGCCGATCATCGTGGCGATCAACAAGATGGATAAGCCGGACGCAGATGCCGGCCGCGTAAGGACGGAACTGTTGCAGCACGATGTGCAGGTCGAAGAGGTCGGCGGCGAGGTTCAGGCGGTTGAAGTTTCGGCCCTGAAAAAGACCAACCTGGACAAGCTGGAAGAAGCGATTGTTTTGCAGTCCGAATTGCTGGAGTTGAAGGCCAACGCGGAACGGCCCGCCGAAGGGGTGGTGATCGAATCGAAAATGGAGCAGGGCCGCGGCTCCGTCTCCACGGTTCTCGTACAGCGCGGCACATTGCGCGTCGGCGATATCTTCGTTGCCGGCAGTGAATCGGGCCGCGTCCGGGCGATGCTCGATTCGCACGGCGGCAATGTCACGGAAGCCGGGCCGTCGGTGCCGGTTGAAGTGCTGGGCCTGAACGGTACCCCCGAAGCCGGTGATGAGGTCAACGTCGTCGAAAACGACGGCCGGGCCCGCGAGGTCAGTGAGTTCCGCCAGCGCCGCCAGAAGGACGCCGCCGCCACGGCGACAGCCCGCGGCACGCTTGAGCAGATGTTCGAAAAGATCAAGGAAGGTGAGGCGGAAGCCCTGCCTGTCGTCATCAAGTCTGATGTGCACGGTTCCTTGGAAGCGATCTGCGGCGCGCTTGAGAAAATGTCCACGAACGAGGTTCGAGTGCAGATTCTGCACGCCGCCGTCGGCGGCATCAATGAATCCGACGTGACCTTGGCGCGGGCCTCGGACGCCTGGATCATCGCTTTCAACGTGCGCGCCAATGCCCAGGCCCGTGAGATGGCCAAGCGCGACGGCGTCGACATCCGTTACTATTCGATCATCTACAACGTCACCGACGATCTGAAGCAGGCTCTGTCGGGTATGCTGGCGCCGGAAATTCGCGAAACCTTCCTGGGATACGCGGAAATCCGCGAGGTCTTCAATGTCTCGAAAGTCGGCAAGGTTGCCGGTTGCCTGGTCACCGAAGGCCTGGTCAAACGCGGCGCCAAGGTACGCCTGATCCGCGACGATTTGGTCATTCACGAAGGCGATCTGTCTCAGTTGAAGCGCTTCAAGGACGACGTCAACGAAGTCAAGGGCACGGAATGCGGCATGGCCTTCGCCAATTATCAGGACCTGAAGATCGGTGACCGCGTCGAGTGCTTTGAGGTCGAGGAAGTGGCGCGCGAGCTTTAAGGCGCGCGCCTTCACGGAGTCCAAACACATGTCGAAAGGCCGTGCCAAGGCCCCCAGCCAACGCCAGTTGCGTGTCGGCGAGGAATTGCGCCATGCCCTGTCGGAATTGCTGGAGCGTGGCGAATTGCACGATCCCGCCGTACAGGACACGCCGATCACCGTCACCGAGGTGCGCTCAAGCCCGGACTTGAAGAATGCCACCGTGTACGTGGTGCCGCTTGGCGGTGACACGGCGGTTACGGACCGGGTGCTGGAAGGCCTGAGCCGGGCGGCACCTTATCTGCGCCGCTGCCTGGCCGAGAAGGTGCAGTTGCGCCACGCCCCACGTCTCACTTTCAGCGCCGACAGGACCTTTGACGAGGCCCTGCACATCGACAACCTGCTGCGCAACCCGTTGGTTGCCCGCGATCTGGAACACGACGCCGGTGCCGCGGATGGCGGTGAGCCAGATGAAGAGACCGGCGATGGGGCGTAGACGCAAGGGCCAGCCCGTCCATGGCTGGCTGAACCTGGACAAGCCCGCCGGCATCAGTTCATCGAACGCCGTCAACCGGGTGCGCCGGGCATTTGACGCGGCCAAGGCCGGCCATGGCGGGACTTTGGACCCGACGGCGACGGGGATCCTGCCCATTGCCTTTGGCGAGGCGACGAAAACCGTCTCCTACGCCATGGACGGTACCAAGACCTACCGGTTTGCGGTCCGTTGGGGCGAAGCCACGACGACCGACGACACGGAGGGCGAGGTCGCCGAAACCCACACCCACCGCCCGACGGAACGCGACATTGTTGCCGCTCTGCCGGCTTTTGTCGGCGATGTCATTCAAGTGCCGCCGCGATTTTCAGCGATCAAGGTGGATGGCCGCCGGGCTTATGAACTGGCCCGCCAGGATGCCCCCGTGGAACTGGAACCGCGCGGCGTCTGGATTGAGGATTTCCAACTGCTTGCCATGGACGATCCGGATACGGCGGAGTTTTCGGTGACCTGCGGCAAGGGCACCTATGTCCGCGCTCTGGCCCGTGACCTGGCGCGCGCCCTTGGCACTGTCGGCCACACCGGGTGGTTGCGCCGTACCGCTGTCGGACCGTTCCACGAGGCGCATGCGATTTCGCTGGATAAAATAGAATCACTGGGGCATATTGCGCCCGATTCGGGCCTCCTGTTGCCCGTTGAGACCGTGCTGGCCGACATCCCGGCACTGGCCTTGACCATACAGGAAGCCCAGAGGCTCAAGCACGGACAGTCCGTTTCGGTCTTGCCCGTGGCCAGCCGGTCCCCCTTCAAGGACATCGAACAAGGCGACACCGTGTGCGCCATGTCTGAGGGGCGGCTTGTGGCTCTGGCAAGAATCGCCGACGGGGGCATACACCCCGTTCGGGTCATGAACCACTAGGTAAGATATGGAGTAGACGATGTCGATAACTGCAGAACGAAAGTCGGAGCTCATCACTGAGTATTCGCAAAAAGAGGGGGACACAGGTTCCCCGGAAGTCCAGGTGGCGATCCTTTCGGAACGCATCACCAATCTGACGGATCATTTGAAGACCCATAAGAAGGATTTCCATTCCAGGCGCGGACTTTTGATGATGGTCGGACAACGCCGCCGGCTTCTTGACTACGTCAAGAACAAGGACAACGCACGCTATGAGGACCTGATCAAGAGACTCGGCCTGCGCCGTTAACGTGAACCGTTAACAACTGAAGATGGCCGGCGTCCAATGACGTCGGTTCTACCGCATCCGAAAATCCACCGGCGTTCGGCCGGCCGGACCAAGGGGCGGACCGGGGTGAATCAAAAATTTTACCCCCCAACGCCGTCGGGCATCGGGCCCGCGGTGACGTACGCGGGAAATACACGTACGCACGAGAGGATATAGAAGTTATGTTCAAAGAATTTCGTAAGGAAATTGACTGGGGCGGACGCCCCCTGATTATTGAAACCGGAAAGGTTGCCCGTCAGGCCGATGGCGCCGTCATGGTCACCTATGGTGAATCGACGGTGCTGTGCGCCGTCGTCGGCGAAAGGAAGCCGAAACCGCATCTGGATTTCTTTCCCCTGACTGTTCACTACGTTGAGAAGGCCTATGCCGCGGGCAAAATTCCCGGCGGGTTTTTCAAACGCGAAGGCCGTCCGACGGAAAAGGAAACCCTGGTCTCGCGCCTCATCGACCGGCCCATCCGGCCGCTGTTCGTAAAAGGCTTCAAGAACGAGACCCAGGTCATTGCCCAAGTGCTTTCCCACGACCAGGAAAACGAAACGGACGTGCCGGCGATGATTGCCGCGTCTGCCGCGTTGACCATTTCCGGTCTGCCGTTCATGGGTCCCATCGGCGGCTGCCGGGTCGGTTACAAGGATGGCGAATACATCCTCAACCCGACCTTGGATGAGATGGCCGACAGCCAACTGGAACTGATGTTGGCCGGTACCAATGAAGGTGTGCTGATGGTCGAATCGGAAGCCAGTGAGCTTTCCGAAGAAATCATGCTGGGCGCCGTCACCTTTGGCCACGAAGCCTTCCAGCCGGTGATCCAGGCGATCATCGAACTGGCCGAGGCCTGCGCCAAGGAACCGGTCGATCTGCCGGCGGCGCCGGAAGGCAAGGACGCCTTGGCCGCCAAGGTCAAGGAACTGGGTGAAGGCCCGCTGCGCGACGCCTACAAGGAAACCGTCAAGCAGGCGCGCCAGGAAAAGATTTCTGCCGCCAAAGCCGACGTGGTTGCCGCCCTGGAAGCCGATGAATCGCAGGATCAGGATCTGGTCGGTGCCATTCTCGGCGACATCCTGAAGAAACTGGAATCCGACATCGTTCGCCGCGACATTCTCGACACTGGCGTGCGCATCGATGGCCGCGACACCAAGACGGTCCGTCAGATCGATGTGGAAGTCGGCATTCTGCCCCGGGCCCATGGCTCGGCGCTGTTTACCCGCGGCGAAACCCAGGCCATCGTCGTGACGACGCTGGGGACCGGCCAAGATGAGCAGATCATCGATGGCCTGGCTGAAGATTACCGCCAGCACTTCATGCTGCACTACAACTTCCCGCCCTATTCGGTGGGTGAAGCCGGCCGTTTCGGGTTCACCGGCCGGCGTGAAGTTGGTCACGGCAAGCTTGCATGGCGGGCCGTGCATCCGTTGATGCCGGAGAAGTTGGACTTCCCCTATACGGTCCGTGTGGTATCGGAAATCACCGAATCGAACGGCTCGTCCAGTATGGCAACGGTCTGCGGAACGTCCTTGTCGATGATGGACGCCGGGGTGCCGCTGTCCAACCCGGTTGCCGGGATCGCCATGGGCCTGATCAAGGAGGACGACGGTTTCGCCGTGCTCTCGGATATCCTCGGCGACGAGGATCACCTGGGCGACATGGACTTCAAGGTGGCCGGCACGCAGGCCGGTATCACGTCCCTGCAGATGGATATCAAGATCACCTCGATCACCAAGGAGATCATGGAGGTTGCCCTGGCCCAGGCCCGCGACGGCCGCCTGCATATCCTGGACGAGATGGCCAAGGGCCTGACATCGGCACGGGAAGGTGTCTCTCAACACGCACCGCGTATCGAGACAATCATCATCAACAAGGACAAGATCCGCGACGTTATCGGACCGGGTGGCAAGATGATCCGTGAAATTTGCGAGACCACCGGCACCAAGGTTGACATCGACGACGATGGCACGGTCAAGGTGGCGGCTGTTGACGGCGCCGCCATGCAGCAGGCCATTGATTGGATCAAGGGCCTGACGGCGGAACCGGAAATCAACAAAATTTATGACGGCAAGGTCGTCAAGATTGTCGATTTCGGCGCCTTCGTGAATTACATGGGTGCTAAGGACGGTCTGGTTCACATCTCCGAACTGGCCGACCATCGGGTCGGCAAGGTCACCGATATCATCCAGGAAGGTGACATGGTGAAGGCCAAGCTGATCGGCATCGATGACCGCGGCAAGGTCAAGCTGTCCATGCGGATGGTCGACCAGGAAACCGGAGATGATATCTCCGACCAGGTCAAGCCGAAGGGCGAACGGGCCCGCGGCTAGACCGCGCGGTCTCTGAACAGACCAAATTGGCGGCCTCCGGGTAAGCTCGGGGCCGCCTTTTTTTTTGGAAAGATGGCATCGTCTTTCGCGGACGGGTACGATATAAGAACGGTGACATAATTTGCGATGCCGCGCGTACCTGCATAGGTATGGTGAACATCACCGGAAGAGGGAAGGTGCCAGGCTTTTGACCCAACAGAACAGATTCACCTACGAGGAGCTCCTGTCCTGCGGGCGTGGCGAACTTTTCGGCCCCGGCAACGCGCAACTGCCGCTGCCGCCGATGCTCATGTTCGACCGGATCACTGCAATTACCCAGGATGGCGGCACCTATGGCAAGGGCCAGGTGACAGCGGAATTGGACATCAAGCCCGACCTTTGGTTTTTCCCCTGTCATTTTCAAGGTGATCCGGTGATGCCCGGCTGCCTCGGCCTGGATGCCTTGTGGCAATTGGTTGGATTCTTCCTCGGTTGGACCGGCGCGCCTGGGCGCGGCCGGGCGCTTGGCGTCGGTGCTGTCAAGTTCACGGAGCAGGTGCAACCGACAGCTTCGCTTGTGTCCTTCGTTGTCGATATCAAGCGCGTTATGAGCCGCAAGATTACGCTCGGGATCGCCGACGGCAAAATGCTTGTCGACGGGACCGTGGCTTATGTGGCTGAGGGTATGAAAGTCACCCTATTCACGGAAGATGCAGAAACTTGAGGAAGGTGCCATGCGACGCGTCGTAGTAACCGGCATGGGGATCGTCTCATGCATCGGAAATAATAAGGAAGAGGTTTTGGACTCCCTGCAGACGGGACGGTCCGGGATTTCCTTCAGTGAGGAATACGCCGATCGCGGGTTTCGCTCACATGTCCACGGCGCACCGCAGATCGACATGGACAATTTGATCGATCGTAAGCTCAGGCGATTTATGGGCGACGGCGCGGCTTACAATTATGTGGCCATGCGCGAGGCCATCGCCGATGCAGGTTTGACCGACGCCGACGTGTCGAATGAACGCACGGGGCTGGTCATGGGCTCCGGTGGGCCGTCCACCTCGGCGCTGGTAACCGCTGCCGACACGGCGCGTGAAAAGAGCGCCAAGCGCATTGGACCTTACGCGGTTCCGAAGGCCATGTGTTCAACAAATTCCGCCAATATTTCGACCGCGTTTCACATGCGCGGCCTCAGCTATTCCATATCGTCCGCCTGTGCCACCAGCGCTCATTGCGTTGGCAATGGCGCCGAACTGATCCAATGGGGCAAGCAGGACGTCGTGTTCGCCGGCGGCGGCGAAGAAGTGCATTGGACGCTGACCGTGCTGTTCGATGCCATGGGGGCGCTTTCATCGAAGTTCAACGACACCCCGGAGCGTGCATCCCGGCCCTTCGATGTCCAGCGCGACGGTTTCGTTATTGCTGGCGGCGGCGGCGTTGTGGTGCTTGAAGAATTGGAACACGCCAAGGCGCGGGGCGCCAAGATCTACGGCGAAGTTGTTGGCTACGGCGCCACCTCGGACGGCGTCGACATGGTCGCGCCTTCCGGTGAGGGCGGCATGCGCTGCATGCGCATGGCGATGCAGGGCCTTGGCAACACGACTGTCGATTATATCAACGCCCACGGCACGTCGACACCTGTCGGCGATACGGTCGAGGTCAAGGCGATCCAGGAAGTCTTCGGTGCCCATCGGCCGAAGATCTCGTCAACCAAGTCGCTGACCGGCCATTCGCAGGGCGCCACGGGCGTGCATGAGGTGATCTATTCGCTGATTATGCTGGAGAACGATTTTATCGCCGCTTCGGCCAATGTAGATACCCTCGATCCGGACGCCGGCGATGCTGATATCGTCACGAAACGCATCGATAACGCGGGTCTCAATTGTGTGCTGTCCAACAGCTTCGGTTTCGGCGGCACCAACGCAACGCTGGCCTTCAGCCGCTACCAACAATAGCCGAGGCTACATCGGCCCGGTGCCTGGAAAGTGGAAGATGCCCGATTCATTGAAATCCGATAACGACGATTGGCAAGGCACCGTCCCCGGTCCCTTGATGGCCGGCAAGCGCGGCCTGATTATGGGCGTTGCCAATCACAACTCCATTGCCTGGGGGATTGCCCAGGCCCTGCATCAACATGGCGCGGAACTGGCCTTCACCTATCAAGGCGATGCCTTGGAACGCCGCGTCCGGCCGCTGGCCGAACAGGTCGGCTCCGATCTGGTCCAGCATTGCGATGTCGAGGATATGGCCGTATTGGGTAACGTCTTCGATGGCATCGCGGCCCAATGGGACGGCCTGGATTTCGTCGTCCATGCCATCGCCTATTCGGACAAGGAAGAACTGAAGGGCCGATACGTGGACACCAGCCAGGAAAACTTCCGCCGCACCCTGGATGTGTCGTGTTATTCGTTCACCGCCGTCGCCCACCATGCGGCCGGGCTGATGCGCAACGGCGGCAGTCTCCTCAGCCTCAGTTTCTATGGCGCCGAAAAGGTCATGCCCAATTACAACGTCATGGGGGTCGCCAAGGCGGCCTTGGAAGCCAGCATTAAATACCTGGCTAACGACCTGGGCCCCCAGGATATCCGGGTCAACGGTATCTCGGCCGGCCCCATGCGGACCTTGGCGGGCAGCGCCATCGGCGGGGCCCGCGAAATTCTGCGGCGCTCCCAGGAAGTGGCTCCCCTGAACCGGACGTTGCAGCAAGAAGATATCGGCGGCGGCGCGCTCTATCTGCTGTCGGATTTGTCGCGCAGCGTGACCGGCGAAATTCACCATATCGACAGCGGCTATAACGCCATCGGCATGTCGTTTGCGGAAAACCGAAGCTGACTGGCCGGCTGGTTTAGACAAGTTCTATTTAAACTGTTGATTTTTCCGGCGGGCATACCTATTTTCCATACAAATAGTAGGGATTTGATGTAGGTCATACCGGTCGCGGTTGACGTTGCATATAGTTGTTTGCCGCCGTTTGCGGCGATATCGAATTGTCAAAGGATGGGAAGTCACGATGGACGCCAGGCCATTTAGCCACGTGATTGAGAAGCTTCGTACAGCGGGACTGCGGCCGACGCGGCAACGCATCGCCCTGGCGAAATTGTTGTTCGAAGGCGGACATCGCCACGTGACGGCGGAAAGCCTGCATGCGGATGCCCAGGAGGCTTCGATCCGGGTCTCGCTGGCGACGGTTTACAATACCCTCCATCAGTTCACCGAGGCGGCCTTGCTGCGCGAAATCGTGGTCGATTCCCAGCGCTGCTATTTTGATACCAACACGGCCGACCATCATCACTTCTTCTTCGAAGGCACAAACCGCCTGGAGGATATTCCCGGCGACGAAATCGTCGTCTCGAAACTTCCCAAGGCACCGGAAGGTCAATCCATCAAACGTGTGGATGTCGTCGTTCGGTTATAGTTACGTAATATAATCAATTACTTATTCTCTTCTTTAGAAGAGATTAAATGTACTTGACTCACAAGCATTCATTCCGCATATTGAAGACACTGGAGACAGTCCCGGGCGAGAGACCTGAGGCTGTCGCCTTCGTTTTTTCATTTCTCGACCCATCGGACCCAACAGGGAGATTTAGTCATGAGTTTGCTAGGCACGAAAACCGAAGAAAATTTAAAGGCCGCGTTTGCCGGTGAATCCCAGGCCAACCGCCGTTACCTCTATTTCGCCCAAAAGGCCGACATCGAAGGCTATAACGATGTCGCCGCCGTGTTCCGTTCCACCGCCGAAGGCGAAACGGGTCACGCCCACGGTCACCTGGAATTTCTCGAAGAAACCGGCGATCCGGCCACCGGGCTGGCCATTGGCGGGACGTCGGACAACCTGAAGGCGGCCATCGCCGGCGAAACGCATGAGTACACGGATATGTATCCGGGTATGGCCAAGTCGGCCCGCGACGAAGGTTTTGATGAGATCGCCGATTGGTTCGAAACCCTGGCGAAAGCCGAAAAATCCCACGCCGGGCGCTTCCAGAAGGCTCTCGACACGATGGATTGAAGCGCCAAGCCTTACCATTAGACGAACGCGGGGGGCACGCTTGGGTCCCCCGTCGTTCCTTTCGCCGCGCGGTATCAATTGACGGAGGGCGCCATGAGCGAGGGCAGCCTGGGCGCACCCGAGCGCCATCCCATACCCTGGCAGGACCCGGACTTCCAAGACCAGCAAAAGCTGGACGCCGAATTGCGTCGGCAATTCGACGTCTGCCACGGCTGCCGCCGGTGTTTCAATCTCTGTGACAGCTTCCCGCGCCTGTTTGATCTCATTGATGAATCCCAATCCGGGGAACTGGATACGGTGGACAGTGCCGATTTCAAGCCGGTGGTCGACGCCTGCACGCTGTGCGACATGTGCTACATGACCAAATGCCCCTACGTGCCGCCGCATGAATTCAACATCGATTTTCCGCATTTGATGCTGCGTGCCCGCGCCGTTGACGCGAACACGGCGGGCGTGCCTTTTGGCGTCAAGCAACTGACCAAGACCGACCGCAACGGCAAGCTGGCGGCCCTGGCGCCGGGTCTGGCCAATTGGGCCAGCAAATGCGGCAATCACCTGACCCGGCCGGTGATGGAAAGTGTTTTGGGCGTGCATCGCGACGCCGTGTTGCCGGCGTTTCACGGCAAGACCTTCGAAGCGCGCGCCGCCCTGACGCCGGCCGTCGCCGCGGATGCGCCGGCTCATGGCCGCAAGGCAGTCCTCTACGCGACCTGTTTCGCCAACTACAACAACCCCGATATCGGCACCGCGGCTCAGGCGGTTCTGGCCAAGAACGGGGTCGAGACGGAAGTTGTCTATCCGCGCTGCTGCGGCATGCCGCAATTGGAGCAAGGTGACATCGCGGCGGTCGCCGCCGCCGCCAAGCAGACCAGCGCCGATCTCATGCCTTGGATTGACAAGGGCTATGACGTGATCGCCCTGGTGCCGTCCTGTGCGTTGATGCTGAAATTCGAATGGCCGTTGATCGCGCCCGGCGACGAGGCCATCAAACGTCTCGGCGCCGCCACGTCGGACATCACCGAATACATCGTCTCCGTCGCCAAGACGGAAGGCATGGCGGATGGCATGAAGCCCCTGGAAGGCGGCGTCACCATGCATGTCGCCTGCCATGCCCGGGCCCAGAACATGGGTCAGAAAGGCGCCGAGATGTTGCGCCTGATCCCCGAGACGGAGATCACCGTCATCGAACGGTGCTCCGGCCACGGCGGGTCCTGGGGGATCATGAAAGAGAATTTCGAGGTCGGCTTGAAGGTTGGCAAGCCGGTGGCCCGACAGGCGGCGAAATCCGTGGCGGCCAATGACGGCGGTCATGTGGTTTCCGAATGCCCCCTGGCGCGCGACCATATCGTCCAGGGCATGGAGAAACTGGGAGAAGCGTTCAGTGTCAGCACCGCCCAGCATCCGATACAATTGCTGGCCAGGGCGTACGGCTTTTAGAGCGCGACCGGAGAATGCCATCATGACGGCCCGCACGGAAATCACCCGCGACGACATCATGTCCTTCGACGATTACGCCGCCGTGCGCCGTGAACGCCGCGCCCGCATGACCGAGATCAAGCGCGCCCGCCGTGTTTCGCTGGGCCCCGATGCGACCTTCTATTTCGAAAACTTCGATACCATGTGGCATCAGATCCATGAAATGCTCCATATCGAACGCGGCGGCGAGGAACAGATCGCCGATGAACTGGCGGCCTACAACCCGCTGATTCCGAAGGGCCGTGAATTGGTCGCCACGCTGATGTTCGAAATCGACGATGCGGAGCGCCGCGACAGATTTCTCGCCGGCCTTGGCGGTGTCGAGGATACGGTGACGCTGACGCTTGGCGATCAGGTCGTTAGCGCCCGGCCCGAAGAAGACCTGGACCGCACCTCGGCGGACGGCAAGGCGTCATCCGTTCAGTTTCTGCATTTTCCCTTCACGGACGATCAAGCAGCTCTGTTCCGGGACGCGGACGTGAGGGCCGTGCTGGCGATCGAGCATGAGAAGTATCCGCATATGACGCTGCTCACGGGCGCCACCCGCGATGCCCTGGCTGGGGATTTCAGCGACTAGCGGAACCTTCGGCGCCGGCCTATTTCAGAATTTCGTGGCGGTAGACGCCCCACAGTTCGACCCGCCGAAGCCAGCCGTCCCGGCCCTCCGCCTCGATCCGGCACCAGGTTGATTCCGCCGGGCACCCCAAGACGCGGCCGATGACGCCGGGCTCCAGGCGCGCGACACCGCCGCTGCCGGTGTCCGGGCTGCGCCGCACGGTTCGGACCTTTTCCGTCACCACGAAGGTGCGCCGCCCCGACAGCATGCTTTGATGAACCCATCCCTGGGCGCCCTGCCAGTCGCGGACCTTCCGCCAGGTGCCGTATTCGGCAATAACTTCCATGGGCAGGAATTGCCGGCGGTAAACCCATTCGACGGGATATTGAACTCCTGGTCCGGTGCGCATGTTGACCTCGGTCGCCCGCAGGCTGACGTAGCGCGGCAAGGGCAGACCCGTGCCTTTGGTTTGGGCCAGGACCGGGCCATAGGTGATCATTGTCAATGCGAATAAACTGAAAAGATATATGGTTCGGCGCACGCGCTTCATGTCCTTTGGCGAAAACCGTCCCGGCATGTTCCGAGGAACATATCGGGAGGTGATCGGGCGATTCGGTTTTATTATAGTCCGGCGCGCCGGCTTGGCCAACGGATGCTGGACAAGGGGAGAGGGGATTGCTATGGCCTGGAGGACGTTCATCAGGGAGGCGACGGATGGCGCAGAGTAAACCGCGAATTGTGGTCACCAGGAAGCTGCCGGACCCCATTGAGACGCGGATGATGGAGTTGTTCGACGTGCAACTCAATCTGACCGACGATCCCATGCCGAAAGCCGATATCATCGAGGCCGCGAAAACGGCGGATGTTTTGGTGCCCACGGTGACCGACCGCATCGACGCGGCGGTCCTTTCCCAGGCCGGAGAAAACCTTCGCCTGGTCGCCAACTACGGCACCGGCGTCGACCATATCGACCTGGCCACGGCCCGTCAGCGCGGCATGACGGTGACCAATACCCCCGACGTTTTGACGGAAGATACCGCCGACATGACGATGGGGCTGGTGTTGGCCGTGTCGCGGCGCCTGACGGAAGGTGAACGCCGATTGCGCAGCGGCGATTGGCACGGCTGGTCGCCGACGGGCATGCTGGGACACCGCATTTACGGCAAACGCCTGGGCATCGTCGGCATGGGGCGCATCGGCCAGGCCCTGGCGCGCCGGGCCCGCGGTTTCGGGCTATCCATCCATTATCACAACCGCCATCAACTGCACGAGGAAGTGGAAGGTGAGTTGGAAGCCACCTATTGGGAAAGCCTCGATCAGATGCTGGCCCGCATGGATGTGATCTCGGTCAACTGCCCGCACACGCCGGCCACCTACCACTTGTTGTCGGCGCGCCGGCTGAAGCTGTTGCAAGGCCATACGGTAATCGTCAATACGGCGCGCGGCGAGGTGATCGACGAGAACGCCCTGACCCGCATGCTGGTCGCCGGCGAGATCGGCGGCGCCGGGTTGGATGTGTTCGAGCACGAGCCCGCCGTCAATCCGAAATTGGTGGCCCTCGACAACGTCGTGCTGCTACCGCACATGGGCTCGGCCACCCACGAAGGCCGCAACGACATGGGAGAGAAGGTGCTGATCAATATCAAGACCTTCATCGATGGCCATAACCCGCCGGACCGGGTGCTCGGCGAAGGTTTTTGAAGACCGGCGCAGCACATTGTAGCGTGAGGTCTGGGGATGGCCGGGTTGGCCAGACCGATGTGTCCCTCAGCCGCCCATCAAAGAATGAGGTTCCCGCATGTCCGATCTCGATACCATGCTGCGCGATCGTTTTGGCCTGGATGGCGAAACGGTTGAGGCGCATCTGAACGACACCATCACCGGCCTGTTGTCGCGCCGGGTCTGCCGGAATTTTGCCGACAAGGACGTCGGCGACGACTTGCTCGATCTGTTGTTGGCCTGCGCCCAGTCAGCGCCGACGAAATCGAATTTGCAGCAGTATTCCATTGTTGCCGTGCGCAACAGGGACACCCGCCAGGCCATTGCCGATCTGATCCCGTCCATGCCGTGGATCGCCGATGCGCCGGTCTTTTTGGCGTTTCTTGGGGATGTACGGCGCATCCGCACGCTGGCCGACATGCGCGGCCATGATTACGCCAACAACAATGCCGATACCTTCATGAACGCCGCCGTCGATGCGGCCCTGGCCATGCAAATGTTCATTGTTGCGGCGGAAAGCGCCGGATTGGGCTGTTGCCCCATCAGTTATGTGCGTAACCGCATTGAAGATTACGCGGCCATCCTGGACTTGCCCGACGGTGTCTTCCCCATCGCCGGACTGCCGGTCGGCTGGCCGGCCAATGACGGATACGTCTCCATGCGCCTGCCGCCCCGCGTGGTCGTGCATCGGGAAACCTATGACGATGGCAATCTGGGTGCCGATGTCACCGCCTATGACGATCGCAACCACGACCGTTTTCCCTTGTCGGCCGGCAAGCAACGCCACACGGACAAATACGGCGTCCTGGAAAAGTGCACCTGGTCGGAAAACGTGGCGCGGCAATTGTCCTTGCCCGAGCGTGACGGCTTCGCTGCCTGGCTCAGGTCGAAAGGCATCAATCTCGATTGAGGGCCTATTGATGGATGGTGAGATCCGTGATCGTCGGGTTGTCACCGCACACCGGGCAACCGGGGTCGCGTTTGACGGCGATCTTGCGGAACACGGCGCCCAGGCCGTCCAGGATCATCAGCGACCCGGCCAGGCTTTCGCCGATGCCGAGGATTTCCTTGATCACTTCCGTGGCTTGAAATGAGCCGACCATGCCGCACATGGCGCCCATGACGCCGGCCTCCGCACAGGTTGGAATCTGGCCCTCCGGGGGGGCCTCGCGAAAGATGCAGCGATAACACGGCCCCGGTTCCTCGCCGCCCGGGCCGGCGAACGGCCGGTAGGTGGCAACCTGGGCGTCGAAGCGCAGGATCGCCGCCGAGACCAGGGTCTTTTTCTGGAAATAACAGACATCGTTGACCAGAAAACGCGTCGCGAAATTGTCACAGCCGTCGGCGACCACGTCGTATTGACCGATCAGGTCCATGGCGTTGGCGGCATTGATCCGCTCCGCATGCGCCACCACGTTGACATCGGGATTGATGGCGGCGACGGAATCGATGGCGCTGGCGACCTTCGAACGTCCGATGTCGGCGGTGCCGTGCAGGACCTGGCGCTGCAGGTTGGAGAGATCGACCTCGTCATCATCAACAATGCCGATGGTGCCGACGCCGGCCGCCGCCAGATAGAGAATGTTCGGTGAGCCCAGCCCGCCGGCGCCAATGACCAGGACTTTCGCATCGAGCAGCTTTTTCTGGCCTTCGCCGCCGACTTCTCGGAGCAGGATATGACGGGCGTAGCGGTTGATCTGTTGTTCGGTGAAATCCATGGCGGGTCCGCTGTGCTGCTCAGTCAAGACCGTCGAACAGGGCCGTCGACAGGTAGCGTTCGGCGAAGCTGGGCAGGATGGCAACGATGGTCTTGCCGGCCATCCCGGGGCGTTCCGCCACTTCGATGGCGGCGGCGATGGCGGCGCCCGATGAGATGCCGACGGCGAGGCCTTCCAGCTTGGCCGTCTTGCGGGCCATGGCAAAGGCGGTTTCGTTGCCGATCTTCAGCACCTCATCGATCATCTCTTCATTGAGGATACCCGGCACGAACCCCGCCCCGATGCCCTGTATTTTGTGCGGCCCCGGCGTGCCGCCCGACAGGACGGGGCTGTCTTCCGGTTCCACGGCGATCATCTGCAGCTCAGGTTTTCGTGGTTTGATAACCTCGGCGATGCCCGTCAGGGTGCCGCCGGTGCCGACGCCGCTGATCACCACATCGACGCCACCGGCCGTGTCGGTCCAAATTTCCTCGGCTGTCGTCCGGCGGTGGATATCCGGGTTGGCGGGGTTTTCGAACTGTTGCAGCATCATCGCGCCGGGGGTCTCCGCGACGATCTGCTCGGCCCGTTCAATGGCGCCGCTCATGCCCCGCGTTGCCGGCGTCAATTCCGTCTCGGCGCCCAACAACAGAAGCATTTTGCGCCGTTCCAGGGACATGCTTTCGGGCATGGTCAGGATCAGGCGGTAGCCTTTCGCCGCGGCGACGAAGGCCAAGGCGATACCCGTGTTGCCCGAAGTCGGCTCCACCAAGGTGGCACCCGGCTTGATGCGGCCGTCGTTTTCGGCGGCTTCGATCATGGCCAGGCCAATGCGGTCCTTGACGGAGCCCAAGGGGTTAAAGAATTCGCACTTGCCCAATATGTCCGTCTCGACACCGGCATCCGCTGCGATGCGGCTCAAGCGTACCAACGGGGTGGCGCCCACCGTATCGACGATGCTGTCGTACACGCGGCCGCGAAATTCCGTGTCTGGATGATCTTTCATAAGCGGCCCCGGGCGATCAGATCGTGAAGTCCAGGGCCTTGCGGCCCTCACTGACGACCCCGGCCTTGTCGGCCTCGCCGCACAGATCGTCGATGGATAGCGAATCCAGGCTTTCCATCAAGGTTTCCTGCAGGCCGGCCCAAAGCGGCCGGACAACCTTGATGCCCAGTTCCGAGCCCTCCATGTCATCGGATGCTCCATCTTCGTTGTCGACCCCTTGAACGACGCGGACGATATCGCCGATGGAGATGCGCCGGCGCTCGCGGGCCAGGCGGTAGCCGCCCCTGGGGCCGCGCACGCCGACCAAAATGCCGTCGCGCACCAGTTGCTGAAGCGCCTGTTCCAGATAGCGCCGGGGAATGTCCTGGCGGCGGGTGATCTCGCGGCTCTGCACCGGTTCGGCGCCGGCGTGATAGGCGATGTCCAGGACCGCTTCGATGGCGAACAGGGCCTTTTTCGGCAATCGGAACATTACGCGGCGCTCTCTGTCCCGGTGGAACCGAACCCACCGGCGCCGCGCGCCGTCTCGTCCAGGTCGGCCACTTCATGCCAGGCCGCGGTGCTGACCGGGGCGATGATCATCTGCGCGATGCGCATGCCGCGTTCAATGGTAAAGGCCTGGTCGCCATGATTGATGAGAATGACGCCGACCTCGCCGCGGTAATCAGCGTCGATGGTGCCCGGGCTGTTGAGCACCGTGACCCCGTGCTTGGCGGCCAGCCCGGATCGCGGCCGTACCTGCGCTTCATAGCCGGCCGGCAGGGCGATGGCCAAGCCGGTCGGCACCATGGCGCGGGCACCCGGCGCCAGTTCGATGGCCTGTTCGACGGCGGCCAACAGGTCGGCGCCGGCGCTTGCTTGCGTCGCATAGGCGGGCAGGGGCAGGCCTTTGCCGTGCGGCAATTGTGTGACGGCAACGCGAAGCTCACTCATTGCGGGCCTCCAGGGCATCAGCGATGCGCGCCGCCAATCTGTTGCCGACCTCTTTTTTGGAAAGCTCCGGCCAGTCCTCGACACCGTCGGCGGTGACCAAATGCACGGTGTTGGCGTCGCCGGCGAAGGTGCCGGTATCCGGTGAGACGTCGTTGGCGACAATCCAGTCGCAGCCCTTGCGGTGCAGTTTTCCTTGCGCGTTGACGATGACGTTTTCCGTCTCCGCGGCGAAGCCGACGACGAGACCGGGACGCTGGTTGCCGGCGTTGCTCAGGGTGCTCAGGATATCCGGATTTTCGGTCATGGTCAGCGGTGGTGGCGTGCCGCCGGGGGATTTCTTGATCTTCTCGCCGGCTTCCGCTTCGACCCGCCAGTCAGCCACGGCGGCGGCGCAGACGGCGATGTCGGCGGGCAATGCGGCTTCACAGGCGGCCATCATCTGACGCGCCGATTCGACGTGAACAACATGGATCCCCGGCGGGTCCGGCAATTGGGTCGGGCCGGTGACAAGGGTGGTTGCGGTGCCGAGCCGAGTTAGCGCTTCGGCAATGGCATGGCCCTGCTTGCCCGATGAGCGGTTGGCGATGTAGCGCACCGGGTCGATGGGCTCATAAGTGGGGCCGCTGGTGACCAGGGCGTGGTGGCCGCCAAGCCGCCCGGCGGCGGCAAAAAACTCTTTCAGCGCGGCGACAATCTCCAAGGGTTCCGACATGCGGCCCATGCCGTATTCGCCGCAAGCCATATCGCCTTCGTTGGGGCCGATAATGGTGACGCCGCGATCGGCCAGGGTGCCCAGGTTGGCCCGCGTTGCCAAATGATCCCACATGCGGACGTTCATGGCCGGGGCGGCCAGCACCGGCGTGTCGGTGGCCAACAGCACCGTGGTGGCAAGATCGTCGGCTTGCCCATGGGCCATTTTGGCCAAAATATTCGCCGTCGCCGGTGCCACCACGATCGCGTCGGCTTCGCGGCTCAAGTTGATGTGGCCCATCTCATGTTCGTCGGTCAGGGAAAACAGGTTTTCATAGACCTTGTCTTCGCTGACGGCGCCCAAGGTCAAGGGTGTGACGAACTGGGCGCCGCCTTCCGTCAAAAGACAGCGCACGGCGGCGCCGCGCTCGCGCAGACGGCGCACCAAATCCGGCGTCTTGTAAGCGGCGATGCCGCCCGAGATGATCAATAAAATGCGTTTTCCAGCAAGCATTTGGTAAATTTCTGATTTAACGGTTTTTGAGTGTGGTTAAGGTAGGTGCGGAGTCCAGGAAGCGCAAGCATATTGGAGCACGTGTAGGGGCCTCGCAGGCGAACAATGCGAATGCCAGCCGAGCGAGCCGCCCAAAAAACCAAGCCTCAGGTGAACTTCACCAAAACCGCAATCATCAGCAAAAATATTGCCGCGAACCAGATCGTTCTGACGACCCCGCGACCGCCTGAATCGCGGCGCAATTGATTGATGGTTTCCGGGTGCAGGCGGACCCGGCCTTCGGAGATCATGTTGGCGGACTGTTCCATGCCTTCGATCATCCGGGGCAATTTGTCGACGGCGTTGGCGATGCCTTCGACGGCGACCCGAACCCGGGCCTCGGGTCCCAGAGTTGCGGCCATCCATTCCTCGATCAGGGGCCGCGCCAGGATCCACATGTTGGCGTCCGGGCTCAGCTTGCGGGCCGTGCCCTCGGCGACCAGCATGGTTTTTTGCAACAACAGCAACTGCGGCTGGGTCTCCATTTGGAAGGTCTCGGTGATTTGGAACAATTGCCCCAAAAGCCGGGCGATGGAGATCTCGTTTTGAGGTTTGTCGAGGATCGGCTCGCCGATGGACCGGCAGGCCTGGGTGAAGGTGTCGACGGAGCGGTCCGCCGGCACCCAGCCGGCTTCGAAATGAATTTCCGCGGCGCGCCGGTAGTCGCGGGTCAGGAAGGCCAGCAGCATCTCGCCCAGGATGCGCCGGGTGCGGATATCGAGGCGTCCCATGATGCCGAAATCGACGGCGGCGATCTTGCCATCTTCGGTGACGAACAGATTGCCCGGGTGGACATCGGCATGAAAAAAGCCGTCACGGAACACCTGATTGAAGGTCGCCCGCGCCGCCTTGGCGGTGATCTCGACGGGGTCATGCCCGGCGGCTTCGATGGCGGCGCGGTCATCGAGGGATATACCTTCGATGCGCTCGGTCGTCATCACCCGTTGGCCGGTGCGTCCCCAGTCCACCTCGGGGACCTGGAAGTCCGCATCGTCTTCGAAGTTCTCCGCCATTTCCGCCGCCGCGGCAGCTTCGAAGCGCAGGTCCATCTCCAATTCGACGGTGGCGGCCAGGGTTTCCACCACCTGACGGGGTTTGAGCCGCCGCAGGTCAGGCCGCGCCCGCTCGATCAGGCCGGCACCCCATTGCAGGAGGTCCAGATCACGGGCGAAGGCGTCCTCAATATCCGGTCGCAGCACTTTCACGGCCACCTCGCGGCCGTCGCTGGTGATGGCGAAATGAACCTGCGCGATGGAGGCCGCGGCGACCGGCTGATCGTCAAAACCCTGGAACATGTCGTCGATAGTGTCTCCAAATTCCGCCTCGATGGCGGCCCGCGCCTGGGCGCTGGGAAACGGCGGCAGGCGGTCTTGCAGATCGGAAAGATCGGCGGCCAATTCCTCGCCCAAAAGATCGGAGCGCGTCGCCAGGATTTGGCCGAGCTTGATGAAACTGGGACCGGCCTCGTTCAGCGCCCGCGCCAGGCGCTGGCCCGGCCGGCCCTCCGCATCGCGGCGCGACATCCACCGGGCAAACGACACCACGCCAGGGGCGACGTCCAGATACTCCAGGGGGAAAAGTGCATCGTGACGGGCCAGCAGACGGGCGATCTCAAGCAGACGGCCGATATTCCGAAGCGAGCGGATCAAGACGCGACTCCTATATGCGCCAAGCGGAATGCAGTGCTGCAATCCCGCCGGAAAGATTGCGGTAGCTGACCTGGGCCAGACCGGCATCGGTGATCATTGCGGCGAAAGATTTCTGGTCGGGGAAGCGGCGAATGCTTTCGGCCAGGTATTGATAAGCATCGCGATCGCCGGCGACGCGCTCACCGAGGGCCGGCAGAACAGAGAATGAATAGGCATCGTAGAGTTTTTTGAGTGCCGGCGCCTTGACCTGAGAAAACTCCAGACACAGAAACCGTCCGCCCGGCTTGAGCACCCGCCGTGCCTCGGCCAGAGCGCTTTCCAGGCGGGTGACATTGCGTAAACAGAACGCCGACGTGTACGCGTCGACACTCATGTCTTCGAGGGGCAGTTTCTCCGCGTCACCGTGGATCCAGTCAATGCCGTCCAGGAGGCCCCGGTCGACGGCCCGGTCGCGCCCCCGGGCAAGCATTTCCGTGTTGATGTCGATGACCCGCACTTGGGTGCCGCCACGGGCCAGAAACTTGAACGCCATGTCGCCGGTGCCGCCGCCGATGTCGGCCAGCACCATGCCTGGCTGGGGCCGCAGCCAATCCATCAGAGCGTTTTTCCAAAGCCGGTGGATGCCCAGGCTCATGAGGTCGTTCATCAGGTCATAGCGCGGCGCGACGCTGTCGAAGACGTCGCGCACCAGCGATGCCTTGTCATCTTCCGGCACCTCACGGAAGCCGAAATGGGTGGTTCCCGTGCCATTTTCCGTGGCATTTTTCGTCTGATCCGGCATGGCCGGACATTACCCCAAGGGCGCCCGGGAAACCAGCCTGTGGACAGGCCCGGTGTGACGGGTCATACCTGGGGTCGGCTCTGTTTTCTATGTCTGGAGACCCATGCCCGAACTCCCCGAAGTGGAAACCGTGCGGCGTGGCCTGGCGCCGGTTCTGGAAGGCCATCGCCTGGCGCGGGTGATTATCCGCCGCCGCGATCTGCGCTGGCCTTTGCCCGATGACTTCGGTCAGCGGCTGACCAACCGCGAGGTGGCAAGTGTTGAGCGGCGGGCCAAGTTCCTGATCATCCGTCTAACCGATGGCACGGTCTGGATCGCCCATCTGGGCATGTCCGGGCGGTTCCGTATTTTTGAGCCACCGGCACCCGCCGAGGAGCCCCATGACCACGTGATCATCGAGACCGACGCCGGCCAGGTGATCCGCTACAACGATCCCCGGCGGTTCGGTTTCATGGACCTGAGCACAATCGACGAGCTGGACAGACACCCCATGCTGGTCAACATGGGACCGGAGCCTTTGGAAGATGATTTCACCGCGGCCACCCTGGCGGCCCGGTTGAAGGGCCGCGCCGCGCCCATCAAGGCGGCCTTGCTGGACCAGAAAACCGTCGCCGGGCTTGGCAACATATATGTGTGTGAGGCGCTCCATCAGGCCGGGATTTCTCCCAAGCGAAAGGCCAAAACCGTCCAAGGCGGGCGGGCCGCACGGCTTCACGCGGCGATCCGCGACGTGCTGACCCGGGCCATCAAGGCAGGCGGGTCATCGCTCCGCGACCATCGTCAGCCGGACGGGGAATTGGGCTATTTCCAGCACAACTTTCTGGTCTATGGCCGGGCCGGGGAAGCGTGCCGGACCTGCGGGCCCGGCCATGCGGTCCGTCAGGTATTCCAGTCCGGCCGGTCGACATTCTATTGTTCGACCTGCCAGCGATAGTGCTATAAGCGAACCATGGTGAAACTCCGCCTTTGTCGCGTGCTGTTTGTGTTGACGCTGTTGGCGCCGGGCACGGCGTTCGCCCAGGCGGCGGCGTTCCTGAGTGTCTTGGAAGACTTGCCATTGATGCCGGGCCTTGTCGAGGTGGCCGATGCCGGGATGGTCTTCGATGGCCCGACGGGCCGAATTGTTGAAGCCTTTGCCGCTGGTAACGTGCCGCCGGCCGCCGTTTCCGCCTTCTATGCGGAGACCCTGCCGCAACTGGGATGGCGGGCGACGGCACCAGGCCAATACCGGCGCGACGAGGAAATATTGAAGCTTGCCGTCACCCCCGCGCCCGATGGTGCGTCCGGCGCCGGCGCGCGGTTCACCTTGCGCCCCGCGCCCGCCAACTAGCGGGCCGGAAAACATGCAACGCGGGACTTGACCTGTCCCCCCCGCACTTATATACAGCGCCTTCTGAATTTCCGTTAACGATTGAGAAAAGGGGTGCGCGCCCATGGCCCACTCTCTGCAAGCCAAGAAACGTATTCGCCAGACAGCCCGCAGCACGGAGGTCAACCGGTCCCGTCGCGGCGCCATCCGCACGGAATTGCGCAAGGTCGAAGAAGCCATCGCCAGTGGCGATCAGGCGGCGGCCCGCGAAGCGTTCCGAATAATGCAGCCGCAATTGATGGCCGGCGTCAATAAGGGCATCATGGAAAAGAACACCGTTTCCAGGAAGCTTTCGCGCCTGTCAAAGCGTATTAAGGCCATGGCCGCCTGACGGCTGAGGCCCAAAACAACCAGATGGCGGCGCCGCGATCCGAAGGGACGCGGCGTTTTTCGTGGCGCCGGCTCATGGCGGACGGCAAAAGGTCCGGCGGACTCGAAGCGGAAAAATTGTCAAGAAGATTATTTTTGACGTTCTCCTTTCGATCATGTTGAAAGGCGCTTCCGGGAAACGTAATATTCGTCCATCGGAACTTGCCGATACGGAGTCGTTTCAAATAACAGGATCATGTAAATTGTTTAGTTATTCTGTTAACCATTTCGACTTTTACTTAGGTGCGCCGCATTATTTCATGATGAACGGGTGGTGTACTCAACAAAACACGAAGTAATCATCTTGGCCGACGGCTAACGCGCGTGCCGAGTCCTGGGCTGCAAAACGACTCGGTCAATAGAAGTTTTCGATTTGCCGTTTAATAATTAAGAAGACGGGTATTTTAACCAGAGGGGGGCAGTCAGAGAGCCACTAGAGATTTGAAAAGACGACATCGACGGAGCACCGATCACACATCGCGGTATTTGCCTTGCCACCCTTGGCCGCATTAATTTTGCCGAATTGTTTGTTTCGTTCTCATCGTTCCTGGGTTCACGATCCTCCGTCACCTGGAAAAAGCCCTGACAATGGGCGCCGAATAAGTCCAAAAAATGGACGTCGTCTTTCAGAATACCCGGCCCCGAGAAATGCGGGTATTCGATTTCGATCTTCTGGCCCTGATATCTGATTGCCTTTGTAAAACACCTCGCCGGTGCCGCGTTTTGAGGGGCGTCTAAGGCAGGGAAAAACAGGTACCGTCCTTGATGGCGGACCGGAGACCATGGGGTGAGTTGACGGCAATGAGTTCGACAGACGGGCGTAGGGACGATCACGAAAACACGCGGAACGGTGTGCAGGGGAACGCAAGCCGGAGCGCCGGCAAAGAGTTTCAGTCCGAGTGGGAAACCATCTCGAGCCGGCTTCGCGCCGAGGTTGGGGAAACAGCGTTTCAAAGCTGGCTCCGGCCGATGCGGATCAAAGGATTTCAGAACGGCACCGTGAGAATTTCCGTGCCGACGCGTTTCATGCGCGATTGGGCGACGGCCCATTATGAGGACCGTTTGGCCGAATTGTGGCACGGTGAGAACGCGCGGGTGAACGGCGTCGAAATCGTCGTCCATGCTGACATCGCCGACGCCAAGGAAAGCGACACGCCGAAACCGGATCGTGATAAGGTGGCGGCCACGCCGGGCCGTCCCCGCGACACCCTGTCGGCGCCCCTGGACGAACGGTTTACCTTTGACCAGTTCGTGGTCGGTAAACCCAATGAGTTCGCCTACGCCGCCGCCAGGCGGCTTGGAGAAGCGACCACGGTGCCTTTTAATCCGCTGTTCCTCTATGGCGGTGTCGGGCTTGGCAAAACGCACCTCATGCATGCCATCGCCTGGCATGTGCGACAAGCGACACCGGAGCGTTCCGTTCTGTATCTTTCGGCGGAAAAGTTCATGTACCGCTTCATCCGCGCGCTCAGAGAACAGAACACGGTGGATTTCAAGGAACAGTTCCGTTCCGTCGACGTCTTGATGATCGACGACGTTCAGTTCATTGCCGGCAAGGATTCGACCCAGGAAGAGTTCTTCCATACGTTCAATGCGTTGGTCGATCAGGGCCGCCAGATCGTCATATCGTCGGACAAATCTCCATCGGATCTGGAAGGCATGGAAGAACGCCTTGTTTCGCGCCTCAATTGCGGACTGGTCGCCGACATTCATGCCACCACCTATGAGTTGCGTTTGGGCATCCTGCAGTCAAAAGCCCAGAAGCTGGGTGTTCAAATCCCCACCAAGGTGCTCGAGTTTCTGGCCCACAAGATCACCTCGAACGTCCGTGAGTTGGAGGGCGCGCTAAACCGTGTCGTCGCCCATGCCCAACTGGTTGGCCGCGACATATCCCTGGAAACCACCCAGGAAGTGCTGCACGACCTGCTGCGCGCCAATGACCGCCGGGTGACCATTGAGGAAATTCAAAAGCAGGTGGCATCGCATTTCAATATTCGCATTTCCGACATGCATTCGGCCCGCCGGGCCCGCTCCGTGGCCCGGCCCCGTCAGGTCGCCATGTATTTGGCCAAGCAACTGACGTCGCGCTCACTGCCGGAGATCGGGCGTAAGTTCGGCGGCCGCGACCACACCACGGTGATGCACGCGGTGCGCAAGGTCGATGAACTGCGCGAGCACGATTCGGGCTTTAACGAAGACGTTGAATTGCTGCGCCGGATGCTTGAGGGATAATACCAAATTGCATTAATAATGACCCATAGAGATCGTCCGTACAGCCCGCTGGGTAGGAAGGAACGTGCAGGCGATGCGGGGTATCGTCAAACGTTTCTGACGCCCTCCAGCGGGCTGTAC
>Ga0114932_10000877_pt1 | contig 35493 bp, 30 predicted proteins | sample 2SBtaG_2_FD_87286 | JGI IMG/M metagenome (GOLD analysis project Ga0114932, IMG submission 87286) | Deep subsurface microbial communities from Kolumbo volcano to uncover new lineages of life (NeLLi) - 2SBTROV12_ACTIVE470 metaG | ecosystem: Environmental > Aquatic > Marine > Volcanic ...
GTACTGGAACTTCCACCGCCGCCAGGAACTGAAGCGCAACCACCTCGACAGCTACGCCGACACCGAGCTATCCCACCTCAGGAGGGCCGCGTGAGAGCCCGTCGCACTGAGGGAGCCGCACCCTTCGACGAAGGGCTCCTGTGGTGCGAGGCACCGCGGCAGTTCGCGAACCAACGCGGCCTGCTCCTGAATGAGATCGTTCGACAACTCTCCATCCTGTCCTTTGTGTGGGGGGCCTTTGAGTCGTCCCTGGCGATCTGGAGACCTCCGGGACTCCGCTCCGGGAAGGTCCGAGCTGCACGCCGATTCCTGCACGAAAGTGAGGAGAGGACCTCAGACTGGAAGCCTCCAGCGGGCTACGAGCGCCTACTCGGCCGCTTTCTGTCGAGGCTTCGCACCCTGGCTTTCCTCGAAGACCGTGACTTGGAGCGGCTTGCGCGACTCAGGGACGATGACCTCGCGGGGCAGGGTCTCGGGGCGGTCTACCTGATCCGAAACCACCTGGCTCATGGCTCCCTCCTGCTGCCCGACCCAGAGGGCTGGATCGGGAGCCAAGAGGCGCCGCTGTGTCCTTGCGTGGTCGAGACATCGACACGCCTCGTGCTGCTGAGCATGCAGATGATCGCCGACCTGGCGATGCCAGGGGCTCTGGTGGACGCCTACTGCTCCCCCAAGAGGGACCTCGACGGGCCGGAGCACGTCCCCCTGCACTGGCTCGCTCGTCGGCTCCACCTCACTGACCTCGGTGCTATCGACTGAGAAGCTGTCACCTCGTCGCCATACTCGACTGTTCCGCCAACCAAGCCGAGAGTCTCTGGAGCCTGGAGGCGGTCGCTTCCGGGTCAGCTACACCATTCTCGTCGGTTGCTCGCCAATCATCCCAGTAGGCAATCGCCATGTACTTGCCGCTGCCGAGCCGCTTCGGGCGACGAAGCGGCCAGCCCGCCCCAGGGCCAGCCTCTAGGATGCGACGACTCCACTCGCGGCTGAGCTCCCTGCGTAGATCCTTCGACGGGACCTTCACTCTGATCGCGAGCGTGCTCTGTTGGAGCTGGAGGTACAGCCGCTCGTCCGTCCCGATCGGGAAGAACCCCCACCACATCGCCAGGAAGCCGCCAGCGGGGTTGGCCACATAGTCCCAGCCGAGGTGCTGCGTGCCGGGCATCAGGCCCTCGAGGGCGCCGTAGAAGCCCTGCCAGGAGGCCCAGGGCCACGGGTCGGTCGTTGGCAGCCGGCGCCACGCTGTGGCCTCTTGCTCCTTCGAGTCGAGCCAAGCGTGGAACTCGGAGACGATATCGTTCTTCACGCCGCGGTCCGCAGCCCGTCGCAGGACATCGAGCAGCTGAGCTCGACCGAACACTTCCCAGCCCCTTGAGCGGACGTGTTCATCCTCATTGCGCTCCCCGGTCTTCACGTAGACCGGTACGACGGTTCGGCCCTTTGACATCGTCTCGAGGGCGACCCTGTAGCGCTCCAGCTGGTTGCTGTGCGGACCAGTGGTCGTCTTGTCCTCGATGCCGAGGATGTATTCGTCACCGATCCAAGCCACCACATCGATGCGCTTGACCTGACGTTCGGCGCGAACGCTCGTCTCCGGTCCCGGCGCTTCGTGGCCATGCGCACCCAGCAGCGCGGCGAGGAGATCCCTGCCCGTGAGATGCAGGTCGGGGTCGAGCTCGGCATTGGACGAGTCGGCCCAGCTCAGCAGCCAGCAGAGGACGGCGTCCTGTGTAAGTTCGGACTTCGCGTTGGCGAACAGATTCGGTCTAGTCACTGGTCCCCCCGAGAGTTTCGAGTCTAGTTGCCCGAGGCTCCGACCGGTCACCGAGGGATGCGAAGAGGGGTGGGTTCAGCTCGACAGGTGCATCGGTACGGCTACCGCGTTGCGGCGTAGTGCGGCGGCAAGCTCTGGCAGCGGATGGACCCCGGCCAGCAGCTCCAGACCTCGGTGCGCGAGGGCGACGGCGGCACCCGCCGCCTCGGCCAGCTGTGGCGGGACGGCGTTGCCGACCTGGACGTAGCGGTCGTGGACTGAGCCCTGCAACGGCCAGTCGTCGGGGAATCCCTGGAGCGTGAGGCCCTCGGCCACGTCAATGCGCCGGATCCCGGCGACGAGGAACGCCGTATCGCTCGCACGGTCGGGACCGCCGTTGAAGGTCCACTCGGGACCGTGGGCACGCGTGCCCTTCTCCTCGGTAGTCGTGACCGTGGGCGCTGGCGCATCCAGGCGCCAGCGCTCGTTGCACGCCCGGCCGTAGTCCTCGTCGCAGGGGTAGCAGCGGCGCCGACCACACGTCGTCGGGTCAAGCAACGTGTCGCCGATCGCTTCGCGCATCGTCACCCACGGGATGCGGCCGAGGAGCTGCGCGTCCTCGTCGCTCGGATTCGCGTGGGTCGGCCGAGACGGCATGCGACTCAGCGGCAGCGGGCCGGCCCACAGGATCACACGACGGCGTCGTTGCGGGGTGCCGTAGTCGGCGGCGTCGAGGCGCCAAGTGCCGACGAACTCGAAGCGCTCGCGGAGCTGCGGGAGGATCCGGTTCGCCCAGTAGCAGCCGACGCAGGCTCTGCCCGCGCCGCTGCGGTTGCAGCCGCGCCGGTGGCGGGTCCAGCCGAGCACGTTCTCGGCGAGCACCCAGGTTGGTGTCAGCGCGTCGATGGCGGCGAATGTTGCTGGCCAGCCGTCGCGCTGGTCGCTCGCCCCCCGCCTCCGCCCCGCCTGCGAGCCCGGCTGGCAGGGCGGAGAGGCCCAGAGGAGGTCCACCTCGTCGGTCCACGGTGACCAGTCCACGTCGTAGACGTCGGCCTCAATCGCGGGGAGACCAGCCTCCCGCAGCGTGGCGACGGCCGCGGGCATTCGGTCGATACAGGCGAGGTGTTCCCATCCGGCACGCTTGAGTCCGAGCGCCGCGCCGCCAGCGCCAGCGAACAGCTCAAGCACCGTCCCGACCGTGCCGTTCACCGCTGAGCTCCGCTATGGCGGTCGAGCGCGCTCTGCACCAGCCCTCGGAGTTGCGCACGGTGCCGGCCGACGAACCCGGCCAGGTACTCGGGCTCAACGCCGTCTGGGGGCGACGACCGCACAGCGGCGACCGCCAGGTCGATGACGCGATCAGCGGTGTTCCCTGCCCTGCACGACGGGCAGGTCTCGTCGGCCGCTGCAGCCACTCGGGCGCTCTCGGCCTGCGCTTCCTGGAGTTCCTGGCGCGCCGCTTCCAGAGCGGCGGTCAGCCGCTTCACCTCGGCATGGCCCTTGGCGCTCCGAGCCGCCTTCGTCCGCGCGCGCTCGAGCTGCCGCTCCAGCTTCGCGATCTGCTTTTGCTCCTGGCTCGGCTTCAACTTCAGCCCGAGCACCTTCGTCGCCAGCACCGCGATCGCCGGCAGCAGGTGCCCCGTCGCGTGCCCCAGGTCCTCGCGAGCGGTCACGAACGCCTCGCTGTGTCCCTCGCCCATACGGCCGTCGAGGTGGGTCAGCTCATGGCAGGCGATGCCGTGCAGGAACGCCGCGATCGCCAGCGGGCGCTGCTTGTGCGCCTTCACCACCTGGGCGAAGCGATCGGGGTGCAGGTACACGACGTTCGTGCCCGAGGTGGAGCTCGTGGTCAGGCCGAGCAGCTCGTCGTCGAGCACGAAGCCCGGCTTGAACCGGCGGCGGATGCGGGCCTCCGCGGCGACCAGACGCAGGGTCGCGTCCCAGGCCGTCAGGTGGGGAATCCACCGCTGGAAGCCCTTCTTGAACCGCGCCGCCTTGCGCCGGTCGTAGTTCTTGCGGCTGATCCGCAGCCCTGCGAGCCCGCCGAACGGGTTGCGCTTCCGCTTCTTGCGTCGCTCGCCCTGTTCCGTCGTCGGTACGACTGTGAGGACCCACTCCCCCAGCCGCACGGTGCCTGCCGCCTGAACCAGTCCGCCACCGGCCGCGCTCAGCGCGATCTCACCAGCGCGGGCCATGGCGCCTTCCAGGGCCGCGACGTCGCGCTCGTCGAACGCCTCGCCAGACTCGGCGCGGTCCAGCGCACGTTCGACGCGGCTGGTCAGCGACCGACGCCCCTGGTCGCCGCCCGCGGCGACCCATGCTTCGTCAGCGGTGGCCAGCAGGTCGCGCAGCTGGCGAGCAGCATCGGCTGGGCTGCTGGGCGACACGCCATTGCTGGCACGGAGCGTGATCTTGGGCGGCAGGACCGGTCCCCGCGTCGGTGTGTCCTCAGCCCGCCTTGCTCTCGTCCCGGCCGGCGCGGCCGAAGCCACCTCCGGCTGCACGCCCGGATCCTTCGCCCGCTCTGCGTAGAAGTCAGCGATCCCGCCCGCGGCGTCGGCGAGGGCCTTCTGGAACGCCTCGTCGGCGAACGCCTCGGCTGCGAGGTCGGCGAGGTCCTGGGCTCCGCGCCGCTCGGTGTCGTGCTCGCTGTCGGGGTCGAAGACCTCGTCCTCCATCGACCGGCCGACGCTCTCGTTCTCCCGCTCGACCTCATCCACCAGGTCGCTGAACGCCCAGCGTGCCGAGTCCTGCAGGGCGTCTCGCGCCGCGTTGAAGGGGTAGCCGCGCGCGCCGGGGCGCACCCCGGTCAGCAGGTCCACGACGACGTCGGCCTTGAGGTTCCCCCGCTGGGACGGGGTCTTGAACTGGTAGAGCCCGCCGAGGCGTAGGTAGTAGGCCCCGCGCCGGTCGCCGGGGGGACGGCGGTATGCCTTCACGGTGGCCGTCGTGCCGCGTCCCCAGCTGCCCTCGAGCTTGACCTTGCTGCCCGCCCGGCGGCTGAACAGTGGGCCGACCGGCTCGCCGTCGAGGACGAGCTCGATGCCGCGCAGGTCGTTGGCCGCGAGCATCTCGCGCAGCCGATCGGCGAGCCCGACGCCCTCCTGGCGAGCGTAGTCCCAGGTGATGTCGAACTCGTCGGAGACGTCGTGGATCGTGATGCGCGTGCCCTGCAGGAAGGGCGCGTCGAAGATCTGCACGTCCTCGTTGGCGCCCTCGCTGATGGCGAGGTTGTCTCGGGTGTGCATCTCCCAGCGGAACGTCGTGCTGGTGCCGAGGATGACCGCCTTGGCGACCCCGAAGCCGCCCGCAGCCTCCTCGCTGTCGCCCGCCGAGCTCTTGCCTGAGTCGCCCAGCGACAGGAACTTGCCGAGGATGGTCTCCGCGTCCATGCCGATGCCGTTGTCCTCGAACGTGAGCGATCGCCGGGACGGGTCCCAGGAGACCGCGAACCGTCCGTAGCCCGACTTCGTCTTGCGGGCCTTCACCGCGGCCTTGATGGCATCGACGCCGTTCTGGAGCGCCTCGCGGGCGGCGAGCACTGGGAGATCGCCCGACTGGTAGACCGAAGTGGTCATGAACGACCAGATCCGAGCGACGTTCACGCCCGGTCGCCCCGACGCCTTCGCCTCCATCGCCTCGACGAGCTCGCCCCGACCGCCCAGGGCGCGCCGCAGCGAGCGGGTGTCTACCTGGAGCCGTCCGCGCGCCGTGCTCGGGCCCGCCGCCGACAGCTCTCGTAGAGTCTCGCGCTCGAACGCGGCGTGGTCCGCGGCCTGCCGACAGGCACAGCTGGGGCCGGGCGCGTGCATTGTCAGACCTGGGCGGTCGTTGTCGCCGCGGTCGGGGCGTAGGCCAGGTAGCCGCCACCGGCCGGTGCGTGCATCGCCTGTCGGCGGTTCGCCTTCACGCGCGTGTAACTGAGGTGGACGTGCCCACCGCGCTCCGGCGCGTACCAGATCACCTGATCGACCGGCAGGCCCGAGCGGAGGATGAACGCGGCCAGCTCCTGCGCGCTCATGCCAGCGACCTTGATGTCCACGGCCTCGCCCCGCATGTGCTGGGATTGCTCGGCGCCGTCGATGGCGCGGTTCACGGCCGGGGCGCGGTACCCGGAGCTGATCCGGATCGGCCGGCCGAGCATCTGGCGCAGCGGGTCGAGCACGTCGGCGACGAGCGCGCGCATCGCGGCTTGTGCCTCGGGGGTGGGGGTGTTGTCGAGCCCGAGGCGGCGTGCCGTGTTGCTGCTGGTCAGCTCCGCCCAGCTGAAGAATCGTCCGAGTCCCTGCTTCACCGCCTCACCTCCCGCTGCGGCGAGCGCAATCACGCCGACGCCGAGCGCGCCCAGCCCCAGCAGGAGCCCCTGCCGATTCACGCCGCGCCCTGCGCCGCCGAGAGCACGTCCCGCGGCAGCTTGTTGTTCCACCAGTAGTCGCCGGCCTCGGCCAGCTCGGTCCACTTCAGGCCCGACGCCGGGGCCAGCTCCAGGAAGCGCCGCCAGCCCGCCTCGGTCGGGGGCAGGACCTCGCCACGTCGGAGGGCATCGCCTCCAGCGACTTGCAGCGACCCGCCGACCAGCAGCGGGACCTTCTGCTGCCGCGCGTACCAGCCCGCCGAGCCCGCCAGCTTCTCGACGACCCGGTGAGCCACGCGGGACCACCACCGCTGCACGAACGCCTCCGAGGCGTTGGCCCAGCCCAGGTCCTTCCAGTCGCCGTACAGCCGTTGGATCCGGGACTCCAGGTCGGCCGCGATCGCCGGCTCGTCAGAGTCGGGCCAGGGCAGCGCCAGGTGCTGGGGCTCCACGCCCAGCGCGGCCACGCGGTCCATGTCCACCTGGGTCCAGCCTGCCGCTCCGGCCTCGCGGACCCCGATGCTGGTGCCGCTGATCCGTCCGAACTCCGCGTGCTCGACCCGCTCGGGATTCCACTTGCTCGGCACGCCGACCTTGAGCCCCTCGTAGACGGGCATCGCACCGGTCATGGGGACGAGCAGCTCGCGCTCGCGGACCAGCATCGCCTGCTCGAGCCAGGGCCACGCCTCGGCATCGACGCGAGCGAGATCGGCCAGCCGCTCCTCGGCCTCCAGGCGCAGGCGCTTCGCGTCCAGCGGATCGATGGCGCGCTCAGCCTTGCGGAACCGGGCGTTGATGGAGCGCAGCAGCCGGGAGGCGTCCTCGCCGGCCTTCGCGCGCGCCTCGGCCTGCTTCTTGGCGCGTATCGCGGTCAGGCGCTGCCGGGTCTTCTCGGGGGCGCGCGAGATCATAAAAAACAAATACTCCGGCCCCAGCTCCATCTGTGCGCCGGGGTTGTTCGTGTCCCGAGACTGCGAGCGCAGCAGCTCGGTCATCCACCCGAGCTTCCCCTGGATGAGGTTGAACCTCAGCCCATCCTGGGAGCGCCGCGCGAAGTAGTAGTTGATCTCGATTACGTCGAGCGTGTTGCCCTGTCGGACGCCACGGCCGTTGCGCTGCTGGAGGGTCGCCGGCTCCCACGGCAGGTCCAGGTGGTGGATCGCGCAGGTGCGCTTCTGGAGGTCGATGCCCTCGTAGGCGATGGCGTTGGCGATCACCACGTCGTACTTCGGCAGTAGGCCCGAGGCGGGGTCGCCGTTGAACTCGCGGGCGATGCGCTGCCGGTCGGCCGAGGCCTTCGCCGTGCGGGCGTTGAGGACCGCGATCCGCTTCTCGGGGATCCCCGCCTCGATGAGCACGCGCCGCACCCAGACGTGGGCGGCGATGTTGTCGACGAAGACGATGTGGCCGCAGCCGCGGTTGGCGAGCACGCGCTCGGCCAGGGCGTCGAGCTTCGGACTGTGCGGGTCCACGTCGGATGCGCCCGCGGTCTTCCAGGTGTGCCCCTCGTCGAGCTCGGAGTGGATGGCGACCAGGGCCATGCGGGCGAGCAGCCCCAGGATCTTGGCCTTGTCGCTGATCCGCGTGGACTCCAGCGCCGCCTCGATCTGCCCGACGTAGCTGTCGTACTTGGCGTCCTGGGCGGCGTCCATGTCCACCTCGACGACCTGGACCTTCGGCTCGGGCAGCTTGAGCCCCACGTCCTCGGCGGTCTTGAACTCGCCGTAGCGGAAGATGACGTCGCGGAGCTCGTGCAGGTTCGTGAAGCCGACGACGGCGGACCGCTCCTCGACGTCCATCTTCGTGTTCACGACCGGCTTGATCTCGATGCGCAGGTAGCGGTCGATGAACTGCTCGGGGTCGCGGATCCCCATGCGCGACCAGGCGTCGTGATCGACGAACTGGACGAGGTTGTAGAACTCGAGCGGGCTGTTCTTCGCCGGGGTCGCCGACAGCAGCACGATCCCGGCCCCGCCGGTGTGCGCGCGGACGGCAGCGCAGCGGAAGTCGAGCTGCCAGGCCCGGTTGCTGCCCTCGCCAGCGTTGCCCATGAAGCGGGGCACGCCGCCCTCGCGGGCCTCGGGCATGTAGAGGTTCTTGAAGTTCTGGGCCTCGTCGATGATGAGGAGGTCGATGCCGAGCTCGTCCCAGGCGATGCCGGGGTCGTACTCCCAGCCCGCCGGGATCTCGAGCTTCTCGGCGATCCACGCGGCCACGCCCTCCTTGAGCACCGCCTTCTGCCGCTCGGAGATCCGCTTCTTGCCCCGCGCGTTGCGCTGCCGGAGCTTCACCTCGCGGCGGATCGCCTCGGTCTGGTCGGCGTAGGAGCGCAGGGCCGACTCGTTCATCCGGGTGCGACCGAGGGCGGTGTAGGTCAGCAGCACGACGTCGAACTGCCCGGCCTGAAACGCGGTCCACTTGCGGGCGCGCTCGGCGGGGGTGTCGGTCTCGGAGGTGACCTGGCCCTTGCGCTTGCCGCGCGTCATCAGCTTCTTGCGCGAGCCGATCACCGCCACCCGGTAGTCAGGCAGCACTCGGCGGACGTCGGCCTCCCACTTCCAGACGATCGAGTTCGGCACGAGGATCACGGGGCGGCGGACCCAGCCCTCCTGTCGGGCGCGGCCGAGGATGCCGAGGGCCGCGTAGGTCTTGCCAACGCCGACGTCGAAGGCGACGAGCCCGCCCCGGTTGGCGAGCACGCGGCGGGCGCCCGCCGCCTGGTGCGGGTGGAGCTTGATGCCGTCGTCGGTCCACCGGGCGATGGACAGCGGCTCGGGGCTGAAGGTCGGCGCCACGAAACCGCGGAAGGCGCGGTTGTAGGCGTGCTCGACGCGGGCGCGCCGCTCGTCGTCGGTGGCCACCCAGGCTCGGAAGCTGGCGTCCCACTTGCGGGCGTGCTCGATGCGGATCTCGTCGAGGTTCTGGTCCTTCCGCTTGCGCGGCCGGAAGACGGTCTTGTCGTGGTTGATCCAGCCGATGCACCAGCGCGCCTCGGGGCGCACCGTCCAGTCGTCCTTGATCTCCTCGTAGTCGGAGGTGGCGACCTGGACGAGGCCGGATTGGCGCACGAGCTCGACCTCGCGGCTGGCGTTGAGCGACTCGGCCATCCAGGCGGCGACGAGGTCCAGCGGCACCCAGCCCTGGCGGGCGGAGACGCCGTCGACGTCCTCGTAGACGGCGGGCGCGATGACCTCGATGAGGCGCTTGGCCTGGGCTGCGGCGCGTACGTCGCCGTCGTTGGCGCGGGCTGCGGCGCGGTCGTACTTCGGCCAGAGGTGGCCCGAGAGGTAGTGAGAAGCCGGGACGAGCTGGTCCCAACCGCCGCCGTCCAGGAACCAGCCCGTTCGGAGCAGTCGCTGGACTGCCTGAGACTGCGTGAGCCCCCCGCCCTGGTCGTGGTGGAAGGCGAGGAGCCGTTCGACCGTGAGAGAGCGCCGCTGACGCCACGCGAGCTCGGCCTGGGCGACGACGTCGTCGGTGCTGCCGGTGTAGCGCGGGACGTAGACAGGCTTCTTGCGGAGGCCGGGGATCAGCTGCCCGGTCTTGGTGAACGCGGCGAGGAAGCGCTCGGCGCCGGTGTGCCCGGTCTTGACTAGGCGCAGCAGCGGGCGGTGGGCGTGGGGGTTGCCGTGGGCAGCGTTCCACGCCGTCAGGGCGGTGTGCAGCTCGCCCCAGAGCTGGACGGGCTCCTCGGAGTCGCCACCGGCGACCGCGGCCAGGAACCGATCCACCCGCAGACCCAGCGAGGCAGCGGCGGCGAGCTCGGTGGACAGCGCAGCGTCGGGATCAGCGACATGTCGGGCGAGGCCTTGGCGGGTCTTGCCGCGCTTGACGGGTCGGAACTCGGCGAGGGTGCACGACGTGCACAGCGGGCGCTCGACGAGGTCGGGCAGGGACGTGAACTCGCCCTCGACCTGGTAGCCGAAGCGCGGCTTCTTCGTCTGGTCGTCGTCGCCGGCGTCCTTGCCGATCTCGGTGCCGAGGATCTGCTCGGGGAGCTCCTCGAAGTAGTGGCCCTCGGCGATGAAGGCATCCTCGGCCAGGACCTCGTCGAGCTCGCCCCCGCGGGCGCGGAAGAAGAGCAGGTCCGTGACCAGCATCGCGCCAGGGAACAGCCGCGACGGGAGGCGGTAGGCGGCGGCGAGGTGATGGCGCTTGAGCACCTTCTCCCGCAGGCGCTGGCTCTTGACGGCGCGGCCGGTCAGGAAGCCGCCGGGCACGAGGTAGACGCCGAGCCCTCCGGGGGCCAGCAGATCCAGGCCGCGGCGAAGGAAGTAGGCGTACGCAGCCTTCTCCCGGTAGGCGCGGACCGGGTCCTCGGCGAGGGCTGCGCCGCGGGCGCCGTAGGGCGGGTTGGCGAGGATGAGGCGGAGCTGGCCGGCCTGCTCGGCGCCGTGCTCGCGGACCCAGCGCTCGAAGGGGCCCTCGAAGACGTCGAGGTGCGGCATCGAGGCGCGGAGCATTCGGGACGACAGCGCCGACCATTCGACGGCAGTCCAGCGCAGGCACTTGAAGGACGGCGTGGCGGTCACCCGCAGGAAGCGGCCGATGCCGGCGCTCGGCTCCAGGGCGGGGACGGCGCCGGAGGCGTCCTTGAGGCCGGGAATCAGCGGCTTGATGACGCGGGCGACCTCGAGGGCCACGCGGGTCGGCGTGTAGTACTCGTGGATGAGGCCGCGTGCTTCGGGGACGGGGAAGCCCTCGGGGAACTTGCCGCGCACCTTGTCGATGGAGAGCCCGCCCCAGCCGGAGTAGCCGGCGAGAACGAGGCGCTCGTCCGAGGTCATCGACTCGGCCGGCTTGCTCGCGGCCAGCTCCATCGCGGCGAGGTTCGCTCGGGTGCGTCGGGCAGCAGTCCACTCCTCGGGGGGCAGCTCCTGGGCGTCGGCGAAGGGCTTGGGCGGCGAGCTCGCGGACCGGCCGGCCAGGTGGCGCGACAGGATCGACACCAGCACCGGCCGCTGCCGGGCCATGAAGGCGTCGAAGTACGACGGCGTCACCCCGGCGGGGAGGTGGCTGCGGACCACGCCGGAGACGCGGTCGAGGAGGGCCTCGGCGGAGTGGGCCATCACGCGGCCCCTCCGCCCAGCACCTCCGCAAAGGCCCGGCTGAACGCGTCGATGAGCGCCTTGTCCTTCTCCGCGTCCACCGGGCCAGTCGCCGCGGCGGCGGGCTTCGGCGTCGGAGCCTTCCGCGTGCGCGTCTTCTTCGGCGTCGTGGGCGCCTTCGGGGCCGCAGAGCGTCGCCGGGTCGTCGCAGGCTTCGTGGGCTTGGCGGGTGCCGCGGGCTGCTCGGGCTTCGGCTTGGCCTTGCGCGTGCGGCGCTTCTTCGGGGCCGGCTCCTTGAGCCGCTCGGTCGGGTTCCGCTTCGGCTCCCGCTTCTTGATCGGGTACTTCGCTGCGTAGTCCTCGTCGTGAGCAGCGCGGCGGTGGGTGTCCCGGAACGAGCAGGCGTCCTTCACCAGAGTCATCGCGCCGAGCACCGCGATGTGCACGGCGCCCTTGAGCGTGGGCAGGCCCTGGCCGAAGGTCTCGCCCGAGCCGCCGAACCACTTGCTGGCGCGCTCGAACGTCCAGGCCCAGCCGTCGGACCCGTTGCTGAAGACCCAGAGGGTTCCGTAGGTGGCCAGCCGTCGCTTGAGCTCAACGCGGGGCTGTCCGCCCTCGCAGTACAGGTAGCCGGTCCAGCGCCCGCGGAGGGTGACGGGGCCGACCTTTGGCGGGCTCTTCTGGGCGTCCTTCACCAACGCAACGGCGGAGGCGGCGGTCGCCTGGACGGCCGGCTTGTCCGGCGAGTCGCCGTCCTCCTCGGACTGCCAGGTGAACGAGCCGTCCTTCTTCGTCACCAGCACCAGCACCCCGCGCTGCTCCGGCGGACGCAGCACCAGCCCGAACTCGCCCTGGCAGGCCCGACCGTAGGCGCGCACGAGCCGCGGCATGTCCTCGTCGGCGCCGACGATGGACAGACGGAAGCGCTTGTGGCGCTGCCCCTCGGAGGGAGGGACGAGCTCCGGTCGGACGGGCTTCTTCACGGGCGCAGGTCTCCTCCTCCGCCGCCGTTGAGCGGGGGCTGCTCCTCGTCGTCGAGCGACCTTGGACGGCCGATGTCCACGCGCAGCGCGCGTACCTCGAGGCGCACCTGGTCGATGCGGTCGCTCAGCCGGGCGAGGGCCGCGAGCATCTCCTTCCGCGACTGAACGCCGATCCACAGCAGGACGGCGACCAGCGGCATCTGGCTGACGAGCTCGGGCGGGAGGTTCGAGAAGTCCATCGACTCAGGCCGTCTTCCACTTGCGCTGGAACGCGGCGACCGCGATCTCGACCAGCACCCCCACCAGCAGACGCGCGAGCGCCTTCAGGAACGGCGCGCACGGCCCCTTGATCGGCAGCGTGCCGACGATCTGCCGCACGACCTCACCGCGCTTGATGGCGCCGGTGCCGGGGCCGGGGTGGCGCTCCTCGGCGGACTCGACCGCCTTCGCGATCGCCTCCCCGATGGTCTGCTGGTCGAGCAGGCGCACGCGGACGTTGGTGGTCTTGACCTTCGGCTTCTTCAGCTTCTTGGGCTTGTTCGGGGGCATCACTCAGCTCCTTCGGTTCTTCATCAGGACCGGCGCCGCCACGGCGCCGGCCGCGAGGACCAGGCCGCCGACCAGCAGCCAGCCCACGCCGTCCTTGTTCTTCTTCGGCTCCGGCAGCGTCGAGGGCTGCAGGGTCCGGCCCTGCTGGCTCGCCTCGATCCGCGCGCTCAGCTCGCGGTCGGCGAGCGCCGTCTCGGCCCGGAGGTTCGCTGCGTACTCGTGGGCCGCGACCGCCCAGGCGATGGCCGCGACACCGAGCACGAGGCCACCGACGACGAGCACCGGCGCGATGCCGACCTCGGCCGCGGAGGGCTGGGCGTCCGCGTAGACCCCCGCCGCGAGCTCGTAGTAGCGGGCCGACATCCGGCTGAAGCCGGCCATCGCCCGTTGGTCCTCGGCCGTCTTGATCTGCTTGGGCAGCAGCGGCTTCATGTGGTCGAGGTGCGCGCGTGCCGCCGCGAGCTCGGCGACCGTCGCCTGGACCTTGGGCGCGAAGGACTGCGGATCGCGGCGGATCGCCGAGCCCCACCGCTCGATCGCCGAGCGCTGGAGTTCCCTCCACCCCGTCGACCAGTTCGCCTTGACCTCGTCCCACGACATCGTCAGCGGCCTCCCGTCCCGTCGTCGTCGCCGAGCATCGAGAGCCAGCGCGCCGCCGCCGGCGGCAGGAAGGACGCCGGACCCATCTGGGCCGGCTGCGCCTGGGGAGCCGGGGCCGGCGCCTGCTGCTGCGGAGCCGTCGCGTACTGCTGCTGCGGAGCCGTCGCGTACTGCTGCGGGGCCGTCGCGTACTGCTGCTGCGGCGCGGCGGTCGCGTACTGCTGCTGCGGCGCGGCGGTCGCGTACTGCTGCTGCGGCGCCGGCAGCGCCCGCTGCGCTTGGGGTGCCTGCACGGCCTGGGTGGGCGTCGGCTGGGCCGGGGCCTGCTGGCGCTGCGCCTGCTGCCGGGGCATGAACGCGTTCATCGCCTGGCTCGAGACCCGGAAGATCTCACTGGCCACGTCCTGCGGGCGGACCTTGCGGCCGAACTCCCCCTCGAGCCCCTCGGTTCGCAGCTCTGCCACGACGTACAGCCCCGGCCGGATCTCGACGTACGCGCCGCGGTAGCCGTCCTTTGCCTGGATGCGGATGTTCTCGCCCAGGGGCACGGCCTCGCTCCAGCGCCGCTTGCGCTGCTGCTCGTGCCGTCGTCGTGCGCCCTTGCGCGGCCCGCGACGCTTCTTCCGCCGCCGACGTCGACGCCGTGCGCCGAAGTCGTCGTCCAGGTCGTCGCCGAAGTTGCGGCGCCGCCGCCGGTACTGCTTCAGGGAAGTCGCTTTCTTCAGCCTCATGGCTGCTCCTCTCCCGCCACCAGGGGCAGGGCTTCGCCGGAAACCAGCTCGGGGAAGTCGCCGCGGTCGCGGACCGGCGGCTTGCGCTCGTACATGCCGAGGCGCGCGCTCGGGTCGTCGCGGAACCAGCGTCGGCCGACGCGGTAGCGGACGATGCAGTGGTACAGGCCGATCTCGTCGGGGCGGGCGCGGGTCCGCAGCATCACCTCAGCCGGGATCGAGTCCAGCTGTCGCCGCTTCGCCAAGCCGTAGCCGGGGTCCTTCGGGCCCAGGGCCTGCCAGCCGCGCGCGAGCAGCTCGCCAGCGCGGGCCGCAGCCAGGCCGTCGCAGTCCTCGTGCCCCTGCGCGAGCAGGTTGATGTAGTCGCACCAGGTCTCGTCCACCTCGCGGCGGTAGACGACGCCCGAGTCGTACAGCCCCGGCAGCTCGGGCCGAGCGCGCAGGATCCGGGCGTTCTCCTGGGCCAGCCAGTTGAGCAGCCGCAGGGCTCCGCGCTCATCGAAGGCCAGCTTCACAGCGATCTTCATCGCGTCTCCCTCCTGCGGATCACGCCGCTCACGCGCCGGTGTCAGCCGCCTTGAACAGGCCGTTGCTGGCGAGCAGCACGACCGCGGTGGAGTCGGGCTTCGTGCCGCCGCCGAGCTTCTTGCTCGCGCGGATCCGAGGCCCCAGCACCTTGAGCTCGGTCACCTCGGGTACGCCGCCATCGGCGGTCAGCTGGGTGGCCTTGGCGACCTCGGCCCAGGTGGCGCCTCCGTCGAAGGACGTCTCGATCACCACGTCGGTCGTCGGGCTCGTCGCGCCGTTGGCCTGGGTGGCGTTGATGAACGCGTGCCACTTCTGGTCCGCGTCGCTGACGTCGTCGATGTCCGACGGGACGACGGTGAACTCGTTGCCGACGACATCGCCGTTGTTGGGCGTCGGGTCGTCGAGGATCTTGATGGTGTGGCGCAGGTAGCTCATGGCGGGCTCCTCAGAGGCTCAAGTGAAAGACAGCGCGCCAGGGGACGCCGTTGGGGACCAGGACGAGGGCGCGGCCAGCGGCACCGATGGGGACGCCGGAGTCGCCCTGCGCATCCCCGGCCGCGATGGCCCCGCGGACGCCGAAGCCGTCCTCGAGGGCGATGCGCGCCGCCGGCAACGAGGCCGGGTCTGTCAGATGGAGGCCGATCGTCTCCGCGTAGGCGGGGATCTCGAGCTCCTGGAAGGTTCCGTCGCCCGTGCCGCTCAGCTGGCGGAGGTTCCGGCTGATCAGGAAGCCATCCGACACCGCCAGCGCGACCGCGTTCACGACCGTGCTCATGTTGCGGACCCGGACCACCAGCGTCCGTGCGAACACCCCGAGGCGCGTGCCGCGAGAGACCGAGACGACCGCATCCTTCGGCCGGGAGGTCCCGGCGCTCCAGCCGACAGTCGCCTCGAACGGGGCATCGCCCCAGATCTCGACGATCCGATGGGCGGGGCGCCCGGCCTCCGCAGCCAGGAGCTCGACGTCCAGGCCGGCCGGAGCGGAGGCGGGAGGCAACCTCTCCCGTGCGAAGCGCAGGCTTAGCTCGCAGGGATTGGCCACTACTCCCGCCTCCTTCCCGGATCAGCGGATCAGCAGGCCATCACGGGCTTGAGGCCGACCAGGGTCGCCTGGAGCGTCCCGGCGCCGGCGAGCGTGCCCGTGATGTTGACGTCGAGGCCGGCGAGCATCTCGTGCCCGGAGACCAGCTTGCGCAGGAAGCCCGTGGACGCGAAGACCGACACGGGGACTCCGGCGCTAGACTGGAAGACCAGCTTGTCGCCGAAGAAGATCGTGTTGACCAGCGAGCCGGCCGCGGACCCCTCGAAGGTGACGTCCTCCGCCTTGAACTTGTGCTGCAGACGGATCTGGATGGACGCCTGGCCGGCGCCGGCCAGCGTGTCGGAGCCGGACACGACGGTCTTGCCCCACTTCACGCTCGAGCTCCGCTTGCGGGGCCGGGACGGGCGCCGGGCCGGCTTGCGCCGGCGGGTCGGCTTGCGTCGGCGGCTGCGGCCGCGCTTGCGGCGCCGACGGAGTCCGCGGGGCCGACGGCGGCGGCGGCGCCTCCGGCGGCGGGCGCCGAAGTCGTCCTCGTCGTCGCCCTCGAAGTCGTCGTCCTCGTCGCCGAAGTCGTCGTCGCCCTCGAAGTCGTCGTCGTCCTCGTCGCCGAAGTCGTCGTCGCCCTCGAAGTCGTCGTCGTCGCCCTCGAAGTCGTCGTCGTAGTTGCCGAAGTCATCATCACCCTCGAAGTCGTCGTCGTCGCCGAAGTCCGCGGCGTCGTCGCCGAAGCCGCGGCGCCGAAGCGTGTCGGTGTCCACCACGACCTCGCCGGTGCGTCGGTGGCGGAAGACCCGGCCGTAGCCCAGGGGAACCAGTGCGGTGTTGCTCATCTGCTCTCTCTCGGTGCCTGCTTCGGGTCTGGGGATCAGGAAGTGCGCGCGCGGACGAACCGCCCGTCGCGGTTGGGGGTGCGGGAAGGCGCGGCGGGCTCGGGAGTGAGCGTCACCTCGCGGACGGGGCCGGCCAGGTTGGCGACGACCTCGGGGGCAGCGGGCATGACGCCCGCGGGGGGAGCGGGCATGACGCCCGTGGGGACCACGCCGTAGACGTCGCCCTGGATGCCCTGGGGCACCGCCGGGAGCGAGCGCTGCGGGGGCGGCGGCGTGGTGGGCAGCTCGCCCTGCATCCCCGTCGGGGGCGTGGGGGCGGGGGCGCCCTTGTCCTTGAGCTTCTGGCCGGCCTTCACGGCGACCGAGGCCAGCCACGAGCCCATCAGGCCGTTGCCGATGGCGAGGCTGTGCCCGCCGCCCTTGCCGCTCATGGACTCGTAGAGCCCGTAGCCCTGGGCCGCGATCGCGACGGGGCCGCGCAGGTCCACGCCGCCGACCTTGAGCTTGTCGCCGCCGAAGTAGCCCTCGGCCATCGACGCGAGGAACAGCGTCCCCTGGGTCTCGGCGGTGTGCACGACCTTGGCGCCGGTCTCGGCGACCGCGGCCTTGGTCTTGTCGGCGCGTCGGGTGAGGCTCGAGATGCGGTCGACGGCCTGGCCGAGGGCGCCCTTGGCCTGCCTCTCGGGGACCTTGTCGGCGCCCTTCTTCATCGCGGTCTGGAGTGCGGATCCGGCCATCGGGGAAGCTCCTGAAGTTCGTGTCGGTGGGGCGGTCGGGCCGCTCCGTCGCCAAAGACCGTAGAGGCGGAGATCGGCCTGTATCCAGCGTTTGCGGTGTCCGTGGAGGCGGATACGAACGCCAGGCAGGGGGCCGAGACGGGCGGATAGCGAGGCGGGACGCGTGCTTGCCGACGGACACCGAAAGTCGCTCGATCGGGGCCTCCGGGACGGCCTCGACCTCGAGCCGCCGGGATTCAGGCGGGCGAGCTGGATCGAACGCATGACAGCACCGCTGTCCGTGGTGTCCGTGGCCGGCTTGTCAGGTCCCCCGGACAGCCGGAAAGCGGGGCCGGACAGCACGGATAGCTGCCACGGATACCTCCACTATCCGTCCCGACGGTTCGACGGATACCGATTCTGAGCACTGAACGGTTGTTCCCGGATCTCCGGATTGCGATGATCGCGGGGCGACAGCGGAAGGAGGTGCGTGCAGTACGGAGATCAGTTCACATTTGAGGGGATCGAGCCCATCGAGCAGCGATTCCTGGCCCGCGCTCACGGCGCCGCCTACCTCGTGGTCAAGGATCGGACTGTCAGCGAGCAGGAGGAGTCCCTCGGACGCCTCGACCTGACCGAGGCCGAGCTCGCGCCCTACATGCCGGACGCCCTGTCGTCGATGCTGGATGACGGCAGCGGCTGGGACGAAGACGAGCCCTCTTGGGACGATGAGCCCTCCGACGAGGCCGAAGCGCCCGAGCCGGAGCCCGCCGCCTCCGGCATCAGCCCGACCGAGATGATGCGCGCCGCGCTCCGCTGGGTGCGCGAGGTCGCCATCCGCAACACGACCGGGGAGCAGTACCGACGCTTCCGCGTGAAGCTCTACAGCCCCAAGGCGGTCGCTGTGCTCGCCTCCGGGCAGTTCGTCTGCCGCAACGACCGCTTCGACCTGACCGAATACGCCTCGCCGGCCACACCGCCGCCGATGCCCAAGCCGACGTTCGATGAAGCGGCACGCGACGGCTCGGTCAAGGGGCTGAAGGCGCTCGGTGACTACTACGCCCAGTGGGGCGCGATCGTGCTCGGCTCGGTCGGCCAGCTCCAGGGCGTCAACAACGCGATGCTCGCGCGGCTGCACCGCCAACTGCAGGAGAGCCGCGACCAGGTCGATCAGCTCGTCGCCTCCATCCTCGAGTTCCGGGTCAAGGAGATCGAGGTCCAGGAGGAGCGCCTCGCCGACGAGCGCGAAGGCGACGCCCGCACGGAGCTCGCCCGCGAGGCCCTCGGCCAGCTCGGCGCCGCCGCCAACACCTTCCTCGCCAGCCGCGGCATGACGCCCGACCTGCTCGACGTGGCGACGCAGCTGGGCGGGAGCCCGGAGCTGATGGCCACGCTCAAGGACCCGGCCGTCCGCGACCTGATGAAGGACCCCGACAACCTCAAGAGCCTGGCCGAGATGCTCCGCCAGGCCGGAGCCCACGCGCAGGCCGCGCAGCAGCCGACCGCGCCCACCCCCAACGAGCCGGCCCCGTAGCCGCGCCCGAGACCCTGGAGAGAACGATGTCGAAGTTCCCGAAGGCCCGAGAGGCCAGCAAGTTCACGCCCGCCTGGATGCGGACCACCCGCGCGCTGTACGGCGCCGCGTTCGAGACGAAGAAGAGGGGCGAGCTCGCCGAGTCGATGGCCGACTGGTGCGAGATGTCGGAGGAGGAGCGCAGCTTCGTCGCGGCGCACCTGCAGTACCTGGGGCTCCAGGCGCAGCTGGGCACGCAGAAGATGCTGCGTGAGCTGCGCGCGCTGTTCGAGGAGGTGGGCGACGAGGTGATCGAGGCGATCGAGGTGGCGCTCGAAGAGCAGGCCGCGGTCGAGGAGGAGGAGGCTGACGAGGACGCCGAGGTCGCGGAGCCGGAAGGGCCGCACCTGGAGCTCGTGGACCACGCCGAGGAGACCGAGGGCGAGCCGCGACACATGCCAGTGGAGGCGGTGGCGCCCGAGCTGCTCCGAGACGTGGAGCCCGAGCTGTCCCTCGACGACTACGAGTTCGAGGCCCCCGGCCTCGACGACCCGCCCGAGGGGGAGTGATGGACGGTCAGGTGCAGCCTGCGGTGGATGAGTCGATCCGGGTGCTGGTCTCGGTGCCGATCACGCGGATCGGCGTCGGCGTCTTCTCGTTCGATCCCGTGGAGCAGCTGCTCGGCGCGCCGCTGGAGGACCTGCTGGAGCCCCTCCGGATCGGGCCGGTCGAGCGCCGTCCCTCGAGCTCGGGCACGGCGGTCGAGGTCCACCCGCTCGCGTTGCCCGAAGGCGAGGGCCTCGCGATCCCGCTGGCGCAGTTCGGCGAGATCGGCCTGAAGAACGACCGCGGGCTGCTGGCGCTGACGGTGCCGGCGGCGTGGGGGGCTCGGCTGGCCGGGAGGCTGGGGACGGCCCTGGTGCACGGGCCGGTGCGCGGGCGGACCGTGGACGGGGCGGCGGAGGTCGTGACGTGCTGGGCTCGACTGCGGGCGGGCATGCGGGCGGCGCTGCCGCTGGGCGCATTGGGTGAGGTCGGTGTGGAGGCAAACCCGCTCGCCCGATCTCGATGAGCCGCCGACGGGACGCCGGACCATCGACCCATACCGGTTGACGGCGGCCAGCCCGATGGGCACCTGGGCTAGGCTGATCCTCGGACGAGGGTCCGCGCGCCAGGCCAGCGTAGGTCGCCGGATCCATAGACAAGTGAGGTTGTCAAGTCTATCGTTGATCTCGGGGTCCGCTGGCCCCGCTGCTGGAGAGCACATGCCGGAGCCACGCCGAGGGAACACCGTCGAGCCCACGACTGCGACCACCGAGACGAGTTCGTCGCTCTGGACGACGCCGCGGTCGGAGTGGGCAACGCCCTTTCCCTCGGAACCGCTCTCAAACCTGCAGGAGCGGGTGGAGGCACTACAACGCGCCCCCACTGATGAGCAGCGACTCTCGGCGTTTCGGACCCCCGTCACGCCGGATGTCTTGAGCCAGCCGACGAAGTCCTGAATCGGGTCGGCAGCGGTGGCCACCGCCAATCTGAAGCTCCACGCTTTCGGCTCGGCGGCCGACCCCCTTGTGGGGCTCAGCCATCTCGGTCAGCCGCGCTACCTTCGCCACTACCTCGCAGACCTCGGCGCTAAGACCGTTCTCGAGGAGACCGCATACTTCGATCGGGACTACCTCTCGGAGTTCGCCGCGTTCTACGGCGTCAGCTCACGCGGCTACCCGAACAGGTGTCGTCGCTGCCACTTCTTCGCCTGCGCTGTAGACCGTCGCCATATTCGGTCTGCGGCGGGCGGTAGCGCCTCGGCCATTCGCCGCCTGCAGGAGAACTACCTCGGCTTCGTCGTGATTCGGCCGATTCCCTCAGCGCCGCTGGGTCGAACCGTCCTCCGCTGGTACCCCGAGTCACAGCCCCAGACCCCCAGGGTCACGGATCCCTCGCGCCACTACGAGTGCCACGTCGCGGGCTTCACCCTTGAAGTGACTGGCCTCGCCTGGCAGCAGCAGGACACCGCTGTCGGAGCCTGTGCGACGGTCGCGCTGTGGTCGATGCTTCACAGCTCAGCGTTCGATGACCACCACGCCATCCCGACGACTGCGAGCATCACTCGCTACGCCCACCGCACGGCATCGCTTGGCTCGCGCCTCTTCCCGTCGGGCGGCTTGACCATCTACCAACTGCTCGAGGCCATCAAGGAGGCCGGCCTCGCACCTGTCGTTCTCCAAGGCGACCTGGCGGTGAATGGCGACCGAGGCTTCTCGAAGGAGCGGTTCACGTCGGCCTGCGCCGCGCTGATCAGATCCGGGTATCCGGCCCTCGTCCTCGGTGAGCTGGAGAACGTCGGGCGGCATGCGGTCTGCGCCGTGGGCTTTCGCGAGTCCGGCGCGGTCCAGCCCCCGGGGGGCCAAGTGCTCCTTCAGGATGCGGGCGTTCAGAACCTCTATGTCCACGACGACAACCTCGGGCCGAGCGTCAAGTTCGAGATCATCCAAGATCCCGTCGGGAACTACGTGAGGCTCAAGACTGCCCCGCCCCCTCCTCGCCACAACCTGGCCGGGCTTCCGGCCGATCCCACATCGGGGTACCCGAACTTCATCCCCGCGCAGCTCGTAGCGGCGGTTCACGAGGACCTCCGGATGTCGCCCGACCGGCTCCACGACCAGGCCATCCAGACTGCGTCCGCGATATGCGCCGCGTACAACGGTCTCGTGCAGGGTCAGCAGCTCGGCCTTACGGTTTCCACCAGATTCATCAAGCTGCACGAATACCTGGGGCCCGAACTCGGGCGCATGCTCGGGGGCAGTCCGAAGATCCTCTCGAAGGTCCGGTTGACCCTCGCCGAAAAGGTGGATCCGATGAGCCTTCACCTCGGGGTTTCACGGATCGGGTGGGGCGCAACTCCGCTTGTCGATGTTCTCCACGACACGACCGACAGCGACACGAACCTCTATGCGTTCTGTCACCTGCAGTTCGACCCCAACATCGGTCAGTTGACTGACGCGCTCTCCCGCGCGGGTCACATCAGCGCTGGGGTGGCCGTTCCGGCGTACTGAGCTGGTGACCCTTGAGTGACCGTTGACGGTGAGTGAGTGCAGCCAGCCAAGTACCGGAAGTCAGGCCGGTAATGCCGCTCCGGTGACCCATGGTGACCCGAGATCGCCATTGCTTACCTATTCCCTGGCGGTGATCGGGGTCGGCCCGCCCGCGCGCGCGTGAACAACCTCGGCAGCGGTGCTGGCCTTCAGCCACCACGGAGCCGGACAATGTGGATCCTGGGTCACCAAGGGTCACTCCCGCCGAGAAGGCCAACAACTACAGCTGCTTACGGCGCTACCCTCTGGCCCGCGCAACGGTCACCCATGGGTCACCGGCCTCGATGGACCGCCGATCTCATGCCCCACGTCATCGGACTCCACTTCGTCTGCCGCGAGGATCGCAACGTCGTTGACCGCGGCAACGGCACCTTCGACACCGGCTTCTGGTACGCCGGGTAGCGGCACGCCCGGACCGCTGGGTACGTCGCGTTCCACGAAGGCCGCGGCCAGCGGTCGTATCGTCAGGGTCGGGTCCTTGAGCCTGCACGAGCGGGGACGAACCCCCCGGCGCCCCCTGAGCTCCGGGTCAACCGACAGCGAACCGACAGCGCCAACCCCCCGGTACTGGACGACTTCCTACCGCAGAACGTCTTCCGGATCGGCCCCAGCCCCCCGCAGGGGTCGCGATTCAACCGACAGCCAACCGACTGACCCCGAACCCGGCGACTTCTAGACCTACGGACGTCCTCAGCGCACGCCATCCCGGCTTGCGACGACGGACGCCCGGAGGTCGCCTTGTCCCGCTCCCGCTCCCCCTCGTCCCGCTCGAAGTTGTCGGTTCCCGACGACGAGTCCCTGGACCGCACGCTCGCGGTCTTCCAGCCGCGCACAAAGCGGCGTCTCACCCGCCAAGACGCGCGAGAGATCCAGCGGAACCTCGGCGGCTGCATGTCCATCCTGCTCGAGTGGCACCAGCGCCGGCAGCTCGCCACGGCGGACGCCGGAGGTGAGCGATGAGCGCCGCCCGAGGCTTGCTGCCGGTCCGCACCACCGACCTGGTGGTCCCGCTGATGTACTTCCGCCACCGCTCGGCTCGCCGGGGAGAGCGCTGGGACGGCGCCCTCGGCGAGTTCTTCGGCCAGCGCCACGCCGTCCGGGACGAACTCCGGGGCACCCCCGCCTTCTCCTTCGCCGTCCCCGAGCCCGGATTCCCCGAGCGTCGCTTCTCGGCGTTGGTGCTGCCCTTCGACCTCGAGTCGGACCCGGCGTTCCTCCAGACCGGGTACCTGCACAGCCGGTCCTTCGTCCTCTACACCGCCTTCAACCACCGGTCCGACGGCGCGGCCACATACCGCTTCAGGCTGATCCTGCCGCTCTCGCGGGCGGTCAACGCCCAGGAGTACCGCGTGCTCACGCGAGCGTTCGACGGCGAACTCGGCGACCAGGCCGACTGGAGCCAGGAGCGGCGCGACCGCCGCTGGAACATGCCGGCCTGCCCGGCCGAGCGGCACCACCTGGCCACACTGCGCTACGGGGATGGCCCCCTGGTCGATGTTGATGAGCTCCTGGGCACCCGCGTCAGCATTGGCCTCCGGAGGCTCGCATGAGCGATGTGCCCGTCCGCGGTTTCGTCCTGGAGGCCACGCTGTTCGACGGCGTCAGGTCGAAGGCTCCACGGGCGTGGCGGGGCACCCTCGGCCAGCTCCTGGGGGACGAACCGAGCGTCGTCCCCCACAAGTCGAGGGTCGGCTGCTTCTCGGCGGTGCGGTACCGGCAGGGCGCGAGCCGGGGCAGGGCGGGGGTCGAGTTGGTGACCGCGCTGGTGTTCGACTTCGACCACGTGTCGCGGGCGGACTCCCGGAAGCTGCTGGATGCCCTCGCCGGGATCGCGTCCTGCGTCTACACGTCATACAGCCACCTGAAGGATGGCCGGGACGACCTCTGCTACCGCGTCGTCCTCCCGTGCAGCCGGGCGATGACACCTGCGGAGTTCCGCCGCGTCTGGCGGACGGTCAACGCCGAGCTCGGCGGGCTCGCCGACCCGTCGGCGAAGGACGAGTCGCGACTGTGGTACCTGCCCAGCTGCCCGGCGGGCCGGGCCAGCACCGCCCAGCTGAGCTACCGGGACGGCGCGGTCCTCGACGTCGATGAGGTGCTGGCGAGGGCCGACGTCGGTGAGCCGACCCGTGGCGGTGGCGGCTCCAAGTCCGCGAGGGCAAGTGCGCCCGCACAACTTGAGCCCGTGCCCGAGGGGGGCCGCAGCGCGCACCTTTTGAGCCTTGCCGGAGCCATGCGCCGTCGCGGAACCGGCGAGGCACCGATCACCGCTGGCCTGCTGTCCGAGAACACGGCCCGCTGCGTTCCACCGCTCGCGGAGGGCGAGGTCCGAGCGATCGCCGCGTCGGTTTGCCGGTACGAGCCCGGCTCGCCGCTGGTGACCGCGAACCTCACCGACATGGGCAACGCGGAGCGCCTGGTGGCCCATGTCGGCCAGGATCTCCGGTACGTGCATCTGTCCGAGACATGGTTCGAGTGGACGGGGAAGCGCTGGCAGAAGGACGAGACCGGGGCCGCGATGCGCCGCGCGTGCGCGACCATCCGCGCCGCGGCGTTTCGCGCCGCCGACCTGGAGGAGGACAAGGAGCGGGCTCGACTTCTCCGTCACGCCCTCAAGTCGGAGAGCGCGGCCCGCCTGCACTCCATGCTGCGGCTGGCGACGTCGCTGCTGCCCGTCACGCCCGACCAACTCGACCGCAGCGCGTGGCTGCTCAACTGCGCCAACGGCACCCTCGATCTCCGCACCGGCGAGCTCCGCCCCCACGACCGCGCAGACCTGCTGACCCGCCTCGCCCCCGTCCACTACGACGGGGCGGCGACCTGCCCGCGCTGGGAGGCCTTCCTGCACCAGGTCATGGAGGGCAGCGAGGAGATGGTCGCCTTCCTGCAGCGGGCCGTCGGCTACTCGCTTACGGGGAGCACGGCCGAGCAGGTGCTGTTCCTGCTCCACGGCGTCGGCGCCAACGGCAAGTCCACGTTCATCGAGACGATCCGAGCGATGCTCGGTGACTACTCGACGCAGGCCGACTTCACGACCTTCTTGCGCCAGCAGGGCGACGGCGTTCGCAACGATGTCGCCCGGCTCGTGGGCGCGCGGTTCGTCTCCGCGGTCGAGGCCGAGGGCGGCAAGCCCTTGGCCGAGGCGATGGTGAAGCAGCTCACCGGCGGCGACACCGTGACAGCCCGTTTCCTCTTCAAGGAGTTCTTCGAGTTCACGCCTGTCTTCAAGCTCTGGCTCGCCGCGAATTCGCGGCCGACGGTGAGGGGCACCGACAACGGGATCTGGCGGCGGATCCGCCTCGTCCCCTTCACGGTGACGATCCCGCCCGCGGAGCGGGATCGCGACCTCGGGCGGAAGCTCGCGTCCGAGCTGCCCGGCATCCTCGCGTGGGCGGTTCGAGGGTGCCTCCAGTGGCAGGCCGACGGCCTCGGAGTTCCGGCCGATGTTGAAGCCGCGACCGAGGCGTACCGCGATGCCATGGACGTGCTCGGCGGGTTCATCACCGAGTGCTGTGTCGTGCGGCCGGGCGCCCAGGTCGCCTCGGCGGATCTCTACTCGGCCTACACGACCTGGTGCGAGGGCAACGGCGAGCGTCCCGTGACCCGCCGAAAGATGGGGCTCCGCCTCAGCGAACGAGGCTTTGAGCGCCGCAGGGGGAGCGGCGGTCGCCACACCTGGAGGGGCGTCGGCCTCCAGGCCTTGCGGGAGCCAGACGACTCCGAGTGACTTCGTGGCCCGGCGAGCAGGCTGTCGCATCCCTCGCTGGCCGGGCGCGGCCCCTGCCGACCGTCGAGAGGTGGTCGGGCATCCCGAGGAGCGTGGGGCTCCTCGAGGTGTGGGGGCGCGGCGGCCGGTGGTAGCGTCGGGGGATGGAGAGCGCGGGGCGGCGAGTGCGGATGAGGGGGAGCCCCACCGTCATCGGAGTACTGACGGGTCGCTCGCGCGAGCGGGCTGGGATGGAGCGGCTGCAAGTCGCCTTCCCCGAGGGTACGCGCTGGGTGCCAGCCGACCAACTGGAGGACGCCTCCGATGTTCGCGAGCACCCAGTAGACCTGCTAGGCGAAGCCCGACTTGGTGGGGTGGTCGCCCTTCGCCGGACCCTGACGCACCGCCGCCTCTCCGGTCGGATGGCTGACCTCATCTACAGCATGGAGGCCACCAACACCGACTTCTACCCGTACCAGTTCAAGCCCGTACTCAAGCTGCTGGCCAGTCCGACAAGCGGCCTGCTGGTCGCAGATGAGGTTGGTCTGGGCAAGACCATCGAGGCGGGTCTGGTCTGGACGGAGTTGCGAACCCGGTTCGACTATCGCCGCCTTCTGGTCCTCTGTCCGGCGGCGTTGACCGAGAAGTGGCGCTTCGAACTTCGCGAGAAGTTCGGCGTCCGAGCCGCCATCCTGGGAGCCGGCGACATCTTGAACACCCTCCGTGAGGAGGAGCACAGCAACCGTGGTTTCGCGTTGATCGGCAGCGTGCAGGGGCTCAGGCCCGCGCGAGGGTGGGACGGGGAGGAGCCTGCCGGTGGGGCCGCAGCCGATCTGGCCAGGTTCCTCTCAGAGCGAGAGAACCTCGATCCCCTGTTTGACCTGGTCATCATCGACGAGGCGCATCACCTCCGGAACCCTCTGACCATGACCCACCGTCTGGGACAACTGGTCCGGGGGGTGTCTCGGTTCAGACTTCTCCTGACTGCCACGCCGGTTCACAACCGGAGTGAGGATCTGTTCTCGGTTCTCAGCCTTCTCGATCCAGACACCTTCCAGCGGCAGGACGACCTCGCCTCGATCCTGGAGGCCAACGAGCCACTTGTACGGGGGCGTGATGCGCTGTTGGCAGGACGGATCACGGTCGGGGGCCTCCGCGATCTGTATCAGGAAGCCCTCCGACACCGTCTTCTCCGCGGGAACCGCCAGCTTGAGGTCCTGTTGAGGGAGATTCCCGACGAGTCTCAGCTACAGAGTCCTGCGCTGCGGAGCCAGATCGCGTACCGCCTCGAGCACGTGAACCTGTTGGCCCACGCAGTGACCCGGACACGGAAGCGGAACGTCATGGAGCTTCGCGTAGTCCGTGAGCCAATTGCTCAGCGCGTGCCAATGACACCCGCGGAGCGTCGTTTTTACGACGGCGTGACCGACCTCGTTCGTGAGTACGCGAGCACGAGGGCGATCAACGACATGTTCTTGCTGGCTACGCCCCAGCGTCAGCTCGCCAGCTGCATGGCGGCCGCGCTGGACGTCTGGACACGCCGGCAGCTCGCGCTCGCCGCAGTCGAGGAGCTTGAGGTCGAAGAGCGGCGTGCAGCGACCGCGCTCGGCCCGCTAGCCACGTTTCTGGCCGAGCGTGCCCCCGCGTTGGCGGACGTCGCCGAACTCGAGCGCGCCGACACAAAGTTCGGGGAGCTTGCCGACCGTCTTACCAACCACCTCGCGGAGTTCCCCGCGGCGAAGGTCGTCGTATTTTCGTCCTTTCGGCCGACGCTGGGCTACCTGCACAGAAGGCTCCGAGAGCGAGGCCTCTCGACCATCTTGCTGGTCGGTCGAGGTCGCGGCACGCTCGGCGAGGGCGGGGGCGGGGCGCTGGGATCTGGTCAGGACAAGGCCGCGGTCATCGAGCGGTTCAAGGCCACCGATGGTCCGTCGATCCTCCTCGCATCCGAAGTCGGCGGCGAGGGAATCGACCTGCAGTTCAGCAGCGTCATCGTGAATTACGACCTTCCGTGGAACCCCATGCGGGTCGAGCAGAGGATCGGTCGGCTCGATCGAATCGGTCAGGAGTCCGAGCGGATCTTCATCTGGAACATGCTCCACGAGAACACGATCGACGAACGGATCTACGACCGGCTCTACGTTCGACTCGATCTGTGCCGGCACGCGCTGGGGGACTTCGAGGCGGTGCTCGGCGAGCAGGTGCGGGATCTTGAGAAGGACCTTCTAGCGCGCTCGCTCACGCAGGCTCAGCAGGAGGACAGGATCAACCAGACCGCCCAGGCGCTCGAAAACCTTCGTCGAGAAGAGGAGGAGCTTGAGGGGGAAGCGCAGCATCTGGTCGCGTATGGGGACTACATCCTCAATCAGGTTCGTTCAGCGCACGAAATGAAGCGCTGGATCGGCGCTGGCGACGTTCGTCAGTACGTCCTCGACTTCTTTCGTCGCCACTACGCTGGCTGCGAGTTCCGACAGTTGCAGCCTGAAGAGCCGGACTACGAGGTCCGACTGAGCGTCTCCGCGAGGCGCCACCTTGACGACTTCGTGCGCGCCGAAGAGCTTGAGCCGACCCCACTGACCGATGTCCGCTCGGGCGGACTCCGCTGCCAGTTCACCCATCGCCCCTCAACAAGAGAGAGGGCCCGGCGCCTTGAGACCATCACGCAGTTCCACCCGCTCGTCCGGTTCGTCAGCGCCCGGACTACGGAGCTCGAGGACCAGCTGACTCCGGCAGTCGCCGTTCTGTTGGAGACTCAAGAGTTCGATCCAGGTGATTACGTCGCGGTTGTGTCGTACTGGGCCGTCCGCGGACTCACCACAACGGAGCGCATGGTCTACGCCGCGAGCTGTTCGGGCGCGGACTTGGACCCGGAGATTGGTGAGCGGTTGGTCCTTGCCGCGGCTCAGGATGGCGAGGACTGGATCGGCGCCCGCGCAGAACTGGAGCTTGCACGAGCCTCCCGAGACGCCGAGCAACTCTTCGAAGGATTGGCGGTCCGGTTTGAGCGCCACATCGCAGATGTGGAGGCCGAGAACCTCGATCGTGCCGACATCCAAGAGCGGAACCTCGACCGACACCTGGCCCGGCAGCGGCGGACCCTTCAGGAGGTACGAGGAAGGCATCAGGCCCATGGGCGCATGGCGCTCGTCCGGGCGACTGAGGGGCGGTTGGCGGCGGCTGAGGAGCGGGTCTTGCGCCAGCGCCAGAAGATTGAGGCGAGGCGGCGAGTAGAGCGCGAAGAGGACGAGATGGTGGCGGCCGTGATTCGCGTGATCCCGCCAGAGACGGTCGAGTCGAATGTCTAGGTCGAGGCGGCGCAGGGGGCGAAAGCCCAAGCCGCGTCCAGAGCGGGGGCCCGGCGGGGACGAGCAGGAGCGGTCCACGCCTGAAGCCCCGCTTGACGCCCATGCGGCTCAGTTTCCGTCTGGATCCGCAGCCCGTGTTGTGGACATGGTCGTCGGCCTGGACTTCGGTACCGCCTTTACCAAGGTGGTTCTTCGCTCGCCGTTCGAGTTCAACGACCGCGCATACGCGGTTCCGTTCGACCGGCACGCTCCGGACTCGGCCCGCTACCTGGTTGCCAGTCAGATCACGGTCGCTGCGGGGGGGCGCGTCGAACTCCGCGGCAGCACGCAACCGATTGGCGGTGCGAACATCAAGTGGCGCCTCCTGTCTGACCGGGAGCCCGAGCGGCTGGAAGCGGCGACCGAGGCAGCGGCCTTCCTCGCCTGCGTTCTCCGCGAAGCCCGACTGTGGTTCCTCCGCAACCAGAGCTCGGGCTACGGCGACGCGACGCTCCGATGGGCACTACAGATTGGCGTTCCATCAGAGACCTACGACGATGAGGCGAAGGAGGCGCTCTTCTCTAGGGTGGGCCGGGCGGCCTGGCTGCTCTCGACCACGCGGGGCCCGGTCACGCTGGAGAGAAGCGCCGAGGCGCTGGACTGCACCGACGATGGCCTTGGTTCGGGCTCCGCCCCGCTCGCCGACTTCGGTGTCATCCCAGAGGTCGCGGCGGAGGTGGTCGGCTACGCGCGGTCCGACCTACGCCGGCCAGGTCTGCACTTCCTTGTGGACGCTGGTGCGAGCACCCTCGACGTGGCCGGGTTCATCCTCCACGAGTCGAGTGAGGGAGACGACCTCTATCCGATCCTCTCCGCCTCGGTCCAGCCGCGGGGGACGCTCGCCCTACAGCGACTCCGCTGCGCAGCCCTGGCTGAGCTTGCTGCCGACCCGATGCTCGCATTGCCACGGTGCTTCGAGGAGTGGACGCACTCGGAGCCCGCTGTCGGCGCGCGGCTCAGCGATGTGGATGAGGCCTTCCTGCGCGAGTGTCATGCCCAGATCGGGGATGTCATTCGCACCGTGCGGCGCACGCGGGACCCCAACGCCGCGGCTTGGAGGGACGGCGTGCCGATCTTTCTTTGCGGGGGAGGGAGAGCGGCCGAGTTCCTGTACGCCGCGGCCATTCGCCGCCTCGACAAGGGCTTGGCCAAGGGGGTGGCCGACTGGCCAGGCCTCCGGCTGTTGCGTCTCGACCGGCCCGGTGACCATCGCCTCGTGGCCCCCGGTCTCCCCGTGGCGAGCTACCACCGATTGGCGGTGGCCTGGGGCCTGAGCATTCCGCAGGACGACATCGGACGGCCGATCCGGGCGGCGGATATTCCTGACATCACCAGCGGCCCCAAGTTGGCCGATCTGCCGGACTTTGTCGGTCCCGACCGCGTGTAGGTCTTCGGACGAGCGCAGCTGCAGCGCCGGCTCAGTCGGTACGTCCGTTACGTCGTCTGACCAGCCATCGCCGGGGGCTTTGGTGGCGGTCGGAACGGACGACGAGGCCACTGTCTGTCAGCAGCACGGCCGCATTCCCCGCCTCCCGAGGACGGCACCCGAGCACCGCGGCGATTTCCTTCGCCGTGGCGGGCGCGTCGAGCCGGACCATCGCGGTGTAGACACGCCGCAGGATGCCCGTCAGCTCCGCGGGCTTCGGGGTCCTCGGGGTTATGGCCTCCGGCACGACCTCGGCCAGCGCCGCCTTCACCAAGCGCACCCGCCCCGAGCGCCTGCCGACCCGGTGCACGAGGCCGCTCTTCACCGCGGCTGCCGTGCAGTTCCTGGCGTTGAGGACGCTGGTGTCCAGCTCTTCTGCGATGACCGACACGTGAGCCTCGCCGTTGTTGCGACGGAGTACCTCTGAGACTTGCTCCGCGCGCGACAGCCCGGCGAGCGACGGCGGTGGGGCCGGCGCGGACTCCTCCGATGCCTTGGCGAGCACGACAAGCCCTGTGCGCTGCCCGGCACGCTCGACGAGCCCCTTCTTCACGGCAGCGGCGATCACGTTCTGGGCGTTGGCGGTGCTCGTGGAGAGGGCCTCGGCGATTCCGCGTAGATGCGCTCGCCCGCCTCGCTGCTGAAGAAAGCTAACGAGCTGTTCGGCCCGACTCGACCCTGCCCTTCCGGCCGGAACGGGATCCAGTTGGGTTGGCGCGGGCCTCCGCGCCGAGGCCTCCGTCGGGGCGGCGATGTCCACGAGCGCAGGAGCCAGCAGCTCGATCCCGATGAGGCGCGAGCCCGCCCCCTCGGACGATGCGATCGCCTCCTGTGCGTGCTGCGCCGCCTCGACCACCGACGCGCCCACAACGACGAACCGGCGGACCTCAGCGGCCCGCTCCACATCGACCAACCAAGCGTAGGAGTCGGCGTTCATCGGCTGCGCAGACTAACGGTCGTCGTTGTTGCTTGCACGGCCGAGCCTGCGGGGCGAGGATGCCCTCGGTGCCCGGTCGCCTTCGAGGCGGCCCATCACGGCGCGCCCGAGGCGCCCGGACCGGTGCGACCCCCCCCACGCCGGCCGGGCTCCTCGCCTCGGGCCTCAACTCGACCACCAGCAGATCTCTCGCTCGGCGAGCGCCAGGCGATACCCGCCCTGCGTCTCATCGCCGCTGCTCGTCGCCTCGAACGACGCCCGCGACTGCGGGTGCGCCGCCTCGAGGAGCCCGCCCAGCACCTTCTTGTGTCCGCGGATTCGCCGGTCCCAGTCCGTCTCCAGGGTGCCGCGCCCCAGGTAGCTCTCCGGCCACATCGCGCGGCAGAGCTCGTCTCGCGTGACGAGCTGGCCCGGCCGTCGCGCCAGCGCCTCCAGCATCGCCGCAGTCTTGAGCTTCCCGTCCAGGGCAACCCGGCTTCCTCCAAACCAGTAGCGCCCGGCCTCGGGGTCCAGGACGAGCTGGTAGCGGGGCCACAACAGCGCGCCGGGCACCACTCCAGCAAACCGTCGGTCGGTCACGAACTCAGCGAGGTCGAGCGACGCCCGCCGGTCCCCCAGCCGCAAGGTCCGGTCCAGGGGGAGCAGGAACACCCCACCTCGCCGGAGCTCCGCGGCCCGATCCGCGCGAACTCCAGCAGCCCGGGGCACCAAGAGCGCCACCGCCTTGTCCCGCTTCCGGCCCGCCGTCGCGTCGATCCAGTCACCGAGCCCCCGCCCGCCGAGGTGGGACGCGAAGTAGAAGACCGCCCGCTCCTCGCCGAACACCCGCTCGCCCAGGCGGATCGGCCCCGTCGCTCGTTGTTGGTCCCGCTCCACCTCCTCCAACTGCAGCGCGGCCGCCAGCGCCCCACGAATCGAGCCCGGTGTGGCCGCGAGCACCTCGGCGTCGTCATCGGCGATCACCACGTCCGGGCACTGTTCGACCTCCTGGCCGCAGATCGCGACGAGCCGGCCCCGGAGCTCGACCACCCGCCGCGGACACCCGTCCCCGGCGGGCGAGGGGCAGGGGAACCAGCCGCCGCCGAGCAGCGGGCGGCTCTCCAGCCAGCCGAGCCGGAGCAAGACCGCGAGCGTCGGGTGGCCGATCTCGGTGCGCCAGGTGGCGACAGGTAGCGCCGGAGAGCCATGCCGCTCCAGCAGGCCCAGGAATCGTTGGATGGTCATCCCCACAGCCCCAGTTGGCCAGTTCGCGCTACCGGCGCGGTCGGTGCGTCGCCGCCGGACCGCGTGACGAAGCCCCGCTCCTCGAGGAACCGCTGCACGACGTGCTCGTCCTTCCGGCGGTCGAACGCGATCTCGTTCGGTGGTCCCAGCTCGAGCTTGCGGCGGTGGCCTCGAGGGAACCGGAGCAGGAACTTTGCGTAGAGCAGCTCGCCGCGGCCCAGCTCGAGCAGGCCGAGATCGTCCAGGTCGTCGAGGACGTCTTCGCTGTTGATGCTGATCACGGACCGGCGACGGTGGTGGAGGGCCACCCGGAGCGCGACCAGCTCGACGCTGCGCAGGCCCGGCGTCGGCGCTAGCGCGTCGCGCCCCCGCGCGACCAGCGGCTCAAGCGTGACGACGGGCCGCTCGGCGACGGCGTCCGGGTCGCCGAACAGCGCTTCGCCGAAGCGTGTGAGGTACTCCGCGCGCGCCCCGCGATCCCGCGCCTTCACCATCAGACGGCCAGTCCGGAGGTCGAAGGCGGCGAGGTCGGACGCGCGGGGCTGAAACGTCACGGCGGCTTCGGTGTCGCCCTCCACCGCGGGCTCCGTCTTCCACGGATCGCCGCGGTGGATCGGCAGGTAGACCCGCTCCTCGTCTCGGAAGACCAGGACGCGGCAGAAGTCGCCGCGCCCGCGGCCCTGCCAGTACCGTCCGACGCGCTCGGTGAGCTCCGCGATGGACTCGGGAGACGGGAGCTGCATCGCCAGGCCCTCGCGGACCGGGTACTCGCGGACAAGGCCCGACCGCGCCGCCTGCCGCTTGATCTCCGCCTCCTCGAAGCGATCGCGTTGCTCGACCCAGACTCGGATCGCAAGGCTCAGCGGGCTCAGGCCGCGGGCGGGCCAGTCCGGCCCGCCGTTCGTGGCCTCCAGCCGCCCCAGGATCGCGTCGAGGCCGGGCTCATCGGCCATGTCCTCGATCCGGTCCAGGGCGTCCAGCAGCCCCCGTGGGAGCCGCGCTCGGCCGCTCCCGACCATCTGCACGAGCGCGAGCCCGAGCTCCTCGTCCCCGAGGTCCCGGAGATCCAGCCCCAGCCCGGAGCACTCCCGCCCCCAGGGCGCGAGGAGATCCCTCAGCAACCCGCCCGGCACGCCTCGAACCGCGTCGAGCTGCCCCACCACTCCGAACCCATCGCCGCGCACGTACGTCTCCTCAGAAGACGCTCGGGTGGTGGAGCGGACAGCTCCAGCGGGGTTCAACAGCTCCTTCTCCGAGCCGCTCCACCAGCCGAGCAGATCAACATACACTGAACGGATGTATAGTGTTTCGCGACGGCGATCTTCTTGAGATCCGGTCCGGCGGGGGCAAGCCGTCGAGTTATGTCAACTTATCCGGGGTCCTCGGTCCTACCGGGGGCAGGCCACCCAGGAGTCCAGATGCCACGCCCGAAGTCCCGCACCGCCAGCCGCTCCAGCCGCCGCCGGAGCGACGAGCCCGCCAAGGCCACCGTTCGCCGCGCCGTCCTCTACGCGCGCGTCTCCAGCAAGGACCAGGAGAAGGAGGGCTTCTCGATCCCCGCGCAGACCCGGCTGCTCAAGGACTACGCCGAGGCGAACGGCATCGAAGTGGTGAAGGAGTTCGTGGACGTCGAGACCGCGAAGCGCGCCGGCCGACGCAACTTCGGCGAGATGCTCAAGTACCTGAAGAAGCGCGGCCCGGCCTGCCGCATCGTCCTCGTCGAGAAGACCGACCGGCTCTACCGCAACCTCAAGGACTGGGTGACGCTCGACGGGACCGACCTGGAGATCCACCTGGTCAAGGAGAACGTCGTCCTCAGCGACGACAGCCGCAGCTCCGAGAAGTTCATGCACGGCATCAAGGTCCTGATGGCGAAGAACTACATCGACAACCTCAGCGAGGAGGTCACCAAGGGGATGCGGGAGAAGGCCCGGCAGGGCATGTGGCCCTCCCGCGCACCCCTCGGCTACCTCAACACCAAGGCGCCGGGCGGCGCCAAGATCATCGAGCCGGACCCTGAGCGGGCGCCGATGGTCATCAGGCTCTTCGAGTGGGGAGCGACGGGGGAGTTCTCCCTGCGGGAGCTCGCCGAGATGGCCAACAACGCCGGCATGCGGACGAAGCGCGGCGCGAGGCTGAAGCCCCGGATGCACGTCCACCGGATGCTCCACAACCCGATGTATACGGGCGAGTTCCAGTGGGACGGCGAGTGGTACACGGGCACCTACCAGCCGCTGATCAGCGTGGACCTGTTCGACAAGGTCCAGGACGCCCTGGCCGACCGCTACAACGGCCAGCGGCACAAGAGCCGCCACAACTTCGCCTTCAACGGCCTGGTGAAGTGCCGCGAGTGCGGCTGCTCGATGACCGGCCAGCTCAACAAGGGCAAGTACATCTACTACTCGTGCACCCGCAACCGGGGCGAGTGCAGCCAGAACAAGTACATCCGCGAGGAGGAGTTCGAGCGGCAGTTCGTCCAGGCGCTCCGGGTGCTCCGCTTTGACCCCGAGGTCCTGGAGGAGATGAAGCGGACCCTCCGGGAGTCCTTCGAGGACCGCAAGGCGTTCCGGGAGGAGTCCGTGGCCCGGCTCCGCGCCCGGCACGACCAGCTCCAGGCCCACATCGAGTCCATGTACGTGGACAAGCTCGAGGGCCGCGTGGACAACGCCTTCTTCGACAAGATGCACCGGCGCTGGCGCTCCGAGCAGACCGAGCTCGTCCGCTCGATGGGCGAGCACGACACCGCTGACGCCGTCTGCGTCGAGGAGGGGATCCGGCTGATGGACTTCGCCTCGATGCTGCCGACGGCCTTCGCCCAGGAGTCAGCGCACGAGAAGGGGAGGATGCTGAAACACGTGAACTCTAACTCCACGTGGGCCGACGGACGGCTCGAAGTCGAGTTCGCGCAACCCTTCGACATCCTTGCCGAAATGGCCAAATCCCAGAACGACGAAGCCCCCTCGGACACGGGGTCCGAGGGGGCGACGTCTCATTTGGTACTCCCAAGGGGAATCGAACCCCTGTCTCCGCCGTGAGAGGGCGGTGTCCTAACCGCTAGACGATGGGAGCACTTGTCTTAGTGCGTGATGGTTGAGGCGGTAGGACTTGAACCTACAA
>Ga0114932_10000878_pt1 | contig 35483 bp, 22 predicted proteins | sample 2SBtaG_2_FD_87286 | JGI IMG/M metagenome (GOLD analysis project Ga0114932, IMG submission 87286) | Deep subsurface microbial communities from Kolumbo volcano to uncover new lineages of life (NeLLi) - 2SBTROV12_ACTIVE470 metaG | ecosystem: Environmental > Aquatic > Marine > Volcanic ...
AGCCTGAAGCTAAATTTGCATTAAGCAAACCTAAATTCACATCGTTTTTAACTTGTGGCAGCATGCTCTCAGCACGCTTTAGATGCGATTGACTACTAGCGTAATAGTAATATGCACGATCAGAATTCGTGATTAAACCGGTGGCTATCACGATTTCTTTGCTAACAGAAGCATCATCACTATCTGTCACTGTTAACTCAAACTTATCTTCAGCAACGGTTAATGACTGCGGCGTATAAGTAATTTCACCTGTTTGACTATTTATTTCAAGCTCACCATTTTCTGGTGAATGAGTAATAGAATAGGTTAATAAATCTTGTTCAATATCAGTAGCAGACACAAAGCCTTTTTTGACTTCTGCACCACTGATCAACACTTTATCAATTTCGATGACTGGTGCATCATTTACAGATTCAACGTTTATCTTAAGTACTGTTTTAACCGTTTCAGTTCCATCCGTTACAGCCACTTCAAGGCTATCTTCCCCAAAAAAGTTATCATTCGGTATGTAGTCTATCTTACCGGTCGAAGGGTCTAATTCAGCAATACCATTGGCTGGCGCATTCGCAATCGAGTAAGTAAGAACTTGTGCATCAGCATCTGACGCAGAGACAGTGATAGAAGCAGAATTATCTTCTTTTAAAGATAAAGTGAATTCAGACTGAGAGAATATTGGTGATGTGTTTTTATCTGCTTCAGAAGAACTTGAGCCACAGGCGCTCAGCATGATTGCGCTAACCGCAACAGAGAGTAGTTTTAATTTCATTTGATTATCCCGTTTAAAATCGAAACGGATCTTAATGATAACTATTATTATTAGCAACAACTAAATTAAATTGTTACATATACTAATTAGGAATAAAAAATCCTCATCATTAAACATTGAAATATAAAGAAAATTCCACTTTCTCTTAATTGAGTAGTAAGATTATTAAAAAGACACAGGTGATTTTGTAAGAGAGGAATGAGTCAAATTAATGAAAAAAAGCTCTAAAATTAGAGCTTTAACACTATTGCATTTATCAAACAAAATTAAACTTAGATTATTCGGGAAACGATAATTTACCCATACTTACTCCAAATTCAATCGATTTACCAACTAAACACTCGTTTGCCAGCACAGCAAATAAAATCGCTTCTTTTGCATCTGGGTCTAAATTAATCTTATTGCTCCGTTCAATGACGACACGCGTAGAAACTAACTCCTTAATTCTTTCTATCAATGTTGGATTGTGCACTCCACCGCCACTGGCATACACGTTTATCTCTTTATCTTCTGAAAGTTGATTTAGCTGTTCAGCAATCAATAAAGCACTCAACTCACATAAAGTTGCCATAACATCTTCATGTTTCAAGTGAGTTGTGTTTGAGCCTTCTTGTGCAGCTTGTAAGTAAGCTAAATTAAAAACCTCTGGTCCTGTTGATTTAGGAAGATTTAACTCAGCAAAATCAGTATCTAGAAGTTCAGATAATAAAGCTAAGTTAACCCTGCCTTTCGAAGAAATAGCGCCATCACTATCAAACGCTAGATCAAAATGCTTCTGCATATAGGCGTCCATGATGGTGTTACCAGGGCCCAAATCACTACATAAAATGTCGTCGAAGCTGCCTGCCTTTGGTAAGTAAGTGATATTTGCGATGCCACCTAGGTTCAATAAAATGCGGTGTTCAGTGTTCGACGAGAAACAAAAGTAATCGCCAAACTGTGCTAGGGGCGCACCTTCACCACCCGCTGCAATGTGCTTTTGTCTAAAGTCGCTCAAAGTGAGTATGCCCGTCTCAAAAGCAAGATGATCGCCATCACCGATTTGCAAGGTAGCATTGGCAAAGTCTTCAAAGTCATGCTGGTGCTGCGGGCAGTGATAAATAGTCTGACCATGACTGGCTATGGCGTCTATGTCATTGGGATTAACTTGCCATTCTTTTAAAGCTTGGTTGACCAGTTTGCCGTGATAATTCCCAATCCAAGGGTTTAGAAGTGTGAGGTATTCTAGAGATACTTGTGACTTGGCAAAGACCGTTCTGATTTTGCTTTTGACTTCTTCAGAGTAATCCGCTGTTTTGAAGTGCTTCAAAATCACTTCGGTACTCGAGCCACAACCGCTGATTTCACATAAAGCGATGTCTAGTCCATCAAGTGAAGTACCACTCATTAAACCAATTATATGTCGTTTTGGTTTTTGTGAAATATGATATAGCTGTTCAATGTCTTTGCGCACTCTTAAGCCCCAAATCCTAATTGTTTGATTTTACCCAAGACCTCTTGATAACGAATGTCTGTGCAACTACCAAACCCAGAACGTTGTCTAAATTTCGAAGAGGTCGACAAAGGTGAAGTCATGCCCGTTAAGAAACGGGTAAGTATTGCTAAGCTTGGCGCGACACCTATTTGCATTAAATGTTGCCTCAATGCATTTAAGTCGTTTCTTAATGCTTCATCTGATGGGAACTCAGTTGATTTAGACTGCGCTAATTTAGCAACTTGCCCACGACACGCTGAGCAGTGACCGCACTGCTCTGGCGCATTTACGTCATCAAAATATCTTGCCAAGTTGTAACTCAGGCACGTATTTAACTCAAAGAAGCGAAGCATAGCAGCGATACGCTTAACTTCAGCTTGCTCTTTCTCTAAAAAATACTCTGCAAGCTCTTTCGCTAAATCTGTCTGGACTAATTTACTTTCATTAACTTGATACACTTGCATCATACGCTTTGATTCAAGCTCAATGAGCCCTTGCTCATGTAAATAATCTAAGGCGGCAACAATACGATTTCTGTCTTGCCCTTGTTGCACTAAGGCTTGTATATCAACAGTGCCCCACACTTTTTTAAATTGTGTGTTGGCAAATATTTGCTGGATAAATTGCTGCCGATTTGTATCAAACATGCTTAAGATTTTGTGCTCTGTATGCAACCATTTAAATCTAAAGTCGGCATAAAAGGCATATTTAGCTTCAATCACACCTTTTAATTCGAGTTGCACCAACAGAGTTTTAAGCGCAAGGAGCCTTATATTACTGACCTTAGAAGCATTGAGCTCCTGCATTTCCCAAAAACCATGCTGTTGCTGAGATTGAATTTCATCAATCAGTGATTGAATATTCGTTTGTTCAGGCGTATCGGCATATACAAAGTTCTCAAGCGTAGCAACACCATCTAAATTTGCTAGAGTGATACATTCTGAAAATTGTCCATCACGGCCTGCTCGCCCGATCTCTTGGCTATAATTTTCTATCGATTTCGGCAAGTCATAGTGCACCACAAAACGGATATCTGATTTATCTATACCCATACCAAACGCAATGGTTGCTACAATCACTTGTTTTTGGTTATCCATGAAATCATTTTGAATGTTTTGACGAAGACCATCGTCCAAACCTGCATGATATGCAGCAGCATTAATGCCTGCTGCCTGTAATTGCTTGGCTACTTGCTCGGCTTGTTGTTGCAGCGTTACATAAACAATCCCAGCCCCAGTTTGCTGTTTTAAATAGCCTATAAGCGCTGGGATTTTTTCTTCTTCGGGATAGGCATATACGCTTAGATCCAGGTTAGCGCGATAAAAACCAGTTTGAACAATATGCTCAGGTTTTATATCAAAACGGCTTGCCATATCTAGCTTTACTTTTTTGGTGGCTGTCGCAGTTAATAACAGCACCAGAGGAACGTTTAATTCGTTTCGATAGTCAGGTAACTTAAGGTAGTCGGGTCTAAAATTATGACCCCATTCAGATATACAGTGCGCTTCATCAACTACCAGCATAGAAATTGGAACTTGCTTAATAAATTCTCTAAAGCGCTCATTTTTAAAACGCTCAACCGAAATCATCAACACCTTGGTGCTGCCATTTCTGACATTTTGCATCACTGACTGACTTTCTTCTCGGCTTAACGTGGAATCTAAACTCGCAGCATTAATACCTTTGCTTTTTAAGAACTCTAGCTGATCTTTCATCAAGGCCAGTAAAGGTGAAATAACTAACGTTAAATCGGGTAAATGTAATGCTGTTAGTTGATAGCATAGGGACTTGCCTGAACCCGTTGGGAAGATAGCAAGGCTAGAATGGCCGTTTACTAACTGGGTAATTGTTTGTTCTTGGCCTGGTCTAAATTTTGAGAAGCCAAAATATTGCGCTAAGGTTTGATGAAGCACCGACTCGGTCATGATGCGAAATTCCATGTTAACAACTGCTTAGCTAAGATAGCATATTATCAACCCCAAATAATACCAACGAGCTTATCATCAGGGTTGATATACCAACTGTTTCACGTGGTATTTAGCGTTTAAAACGCACGACTAATTCAACCATATCTTTAGAAACTTTGGTGAGTGTTTGGCTTGCTTGCTCAACACTTGAAGCGCTGTTTAAACTGTCACTCGCTAGTGAAGCAATATTAACGACTTGCTGATTAATATCATCTGAAACATTTGCTTGCTCTTCGATGGCTGCTGCAATTTGCAATGACATATCATTAATTTTGTCAATCGATCCATTAATTTTAACCAACATATCGCTGCTTTGTAACAAGTGAGTCATGCCCTGCTGAGACTCTTGCTCACCTTGTTCAGCCACTATAACCGCATGCTCTGTACTTTGAGATAATTCATTGATAATCCCTTGGATTTCTTGTGTAGATTGCTGGGTTCTTTTAGCAAGACTGCGAACTTCATCAGCAACGACAGCAAAGCCTCGCCCTTGCTCACCTGCACGAGCAGCCTCAATCGCAGCATTTAAAGCTAACAAGTTAGTTTGCTCAGCGATCTGTTCAATAAATTGTGCCGCATCTGCGATACGTGAGGTTTGCTTTGATACACCTTCGACAGATTGCTTGATATTTAAAACGGTATTCGTCAATGACTCTATCGCACACTTGGTTTGCTCACTGTATTCAGCACTTTGTGTTGCAAGGTCGTTTGATTGCCCTGCTTGTTCAGCCGTTGCTTGAACATGACTCGACACATCGCTAATGGTCATGCTCATTTCGTTCATAGCAGTCGCGACTTGCTCGGTTTGTAATTGCTGCTGTGCTAGTTGTGAATTTGCATTTTGAGCCATCAACAAAGAAGAGTTTGCTCCTTTAGACACATGCTTTGCAGCATCAGCAATACGTGTAACAACAGTGTCTAAGTGCGCTCGCTCACTGAGAATTCGAACGTGTAAGTCAGCAATATCGCTTGGATAAGTCGAATAAATAGATTTAGAAATATCATCACTAAAACTTGTCGATAGCTCATTGCTTAATGCTCTAAAATAGAAGTTCTTCTGTTTGCTTTTAAGAACGAGAGTCAAAATTGTCGCAACAATACATGATACAAAAGCCGCTGTTTGATAACCTGAAATAAATGCTAACCCGCAAAGCAACACTATAGCGGCAAGTGCTGCATAGTAAGTATCGATGCGAAAGTTAAATTCACTTTTACTTTTTTTAGCTTGGGCGTAAATACGTTCAGCACGTGTGATTGCTGATTCACTCGGTACGCTTCTTACCGACTCGTATCCTATAACTTTTCCTTGCTCGGTGACAGGAGTGACATAAGCGTCTACCCAATAGTAGTCACCATTTTTACAACGGTTTTTAACCAAGCCCATCCAAGGTTTTCCTTGTTTTAGCTCAGACCACATGGTTTTGAATGCCACTTCGGGCATCTCAGGGTGACGGATAATATTGTGTGGCTGACCAATCAGTTCTTCTCTGCTGAAGCCGCTGATGTCAATAAACTCTTCATTACATTCGATAATGTTACCTTGTAAGTCAGTGACAGAGATTAATTTCACATCAGAAGAAAAGGTTTTTCGATTTACGGTGATTGGCTGGTTATTTCTCATTATGCCCCTCTGATGTAAAACAGCAGAATTTAGATTGATATCGGGGCTCGAAATCTACTAATAAATTATTTATTACGCAAACAATATTTAATAATTAACGCAAAATTTAATACTAAATAACTATAAAAGTTTCTACACTTTGTTCTTATACAAGAATGATCCCCTTTATGGTGTCGAACGTATTGAAAATCTTGTAAAATCTTACACTCTCAACACCGTCTCACTTTTTTAAAAGAATGGTAACTTATAAAGGAGCATTTTGTGTCTCGTTTTTCTGCGATCACTGACAACCCGCATGAGGGTCGTTTTAATAAAAAGACTGGTATTTTGGTAACCAATCTAGGAAGTCCAGATGCGCCAACGCCAAAAGCCTTACGTGTTTATTTGGCCGAGTTCTTATCTGATCCCAGAATTGTCGAAATACCGCGCCTAATATGGCTATTGATCCTTCATGGCATAATTTTACGAGTTCGGCCTAAAAAGTCGGCAAAAGCTTATAAAAGTATCTGGACTGAGAACGGCTCACCTCTTATCCATATTTCTCAGCAGCAAGCTGACAAAATTGCCGAAAAGTTAAAAGCCCATAATCATAATGTAGAGGTAGAGCTCGCGATGCGTTATGGCAATCCTTCAGTCGAGGCAGGTTTAGAAAAACTTAGAGACAAAGGCATTACTCGCATTATTGTGTTTCCTTTGTACCCTCAGTACTCAAGCCCGACGACAGGTTCAACATTTGACGCGATTGCACGTGTTTTAAAAAAATGGCGTTGGGTGCCCGAGCTTCACTTTATTAATGGCTATCACACAAACCCACTTTATATTGAATCTCTTGCCAATAGTATTCAAGAAGACCTTGATAAACATGGAACGCCACAAAAAATCGTTTTCTCATACCATGGTATGCCAAGACAATTTTTGGACCATGGCGACCCTTATCACTGTCTATGTCATCAAACCACGCGCTTAGTGGTTGAGAAGTTAGGTTTAGATAAAGACCTCGTGATGACAACTTTTCAAAGTCGCTTTGGTAAAGCTGAATGGTTAAAGCCATACACTGATGCAACCCTAGAATCTTTTCCTAAGGAAGGCATAAAAGATATTGCCATAATCAGTCCTGCATTCAGCGCAGACTGTTTAGAAACACTAGAAGAACTTGAAGATGAAAATCGCGAGATTTTCGAAGAGGCTGGTGGCGAAAAGTATCGTTATATTGCAGCATTAAACGACAGAAATGATCATATAGACGCTCTGTATGATGTGTTAAAACCAAACTTATAATTACTCTAATGCATAGGCACTCAACCTGGTGAGTGCCTAACAATTACTTATATCTCTCAAACATATCTAAACAAACTTATAAAGGTCGAGTTGTACCATAAAAAGCCTGCATATGATGACATCCAAGTTGCTTTAACATGTCAACCTGGGCTTTTTGTTCAATTCCTTATCCAATTAATGGTGTTCAGATATCATTGCCTAGTTCAATATGGTATTTGACCATGGTTTACTTTTTCTTGTCATCGATAAGCGTATCAATAAAAAAGCGATCAACTTTAAAAAATCAACTATGCTCTTCAATAGATGGTAAAAAGAAGAAGTCATGGGCTCGACTAATTAAACGTCGTATAAAAATTCACGAGTCGTGATAATAAAAGAATGGTTTTGAAGTGTTTTGTTGTCAGATAAAAAGATGAAGATAAATCGCCGCAACAATAGACTATTGCAGCGATTTAAAACAGTGTGGCTACTGAATGACAGGCTGAACATCCAGACCATAACCACCAATAACTGCTAAAACTAGTACAAGGGAAGCTGCGGCCATAAGTTTGAACATAAGTGGCAAACAGAATCTAAACCAATGTGTATATGGTACACCCGCCATACCGAGAATACCCATTAGTACGGCATTTGTTGGAATAATCATATTTGAGAAGCCATCGCCAAACTGGTATGCAAGCACAGCAACCTGACGGGGTACACCGACTAAATCACCCAAAGGTGCCATCAATGGCATAGTCACATAAGCTTGACCTGAGCCTGATGGTATAAAAGTATTTAATAAAGTTTGGATGATTAACATGCCTACTGCTGACATTTCAGCGCCAACGTAAGAAAGCGGAAGAGACATTGCATGAACCAATGTATGTAAAATTTGACCATCTTCCAACACCAATGCGATACCACGGGCAACACCGATTAAGATTGCCGTCGAAACAAGGTCTGATACCCCTTCGATGAAACGATTTGCAGTTTCATCAGCAGATAACTTACCTAGTACTGCAACTACTGCACCCCAAGCGATAAAAACACCACCTAATTGTGTAAGGTACCAACCTTTCGTAGAAATACCCCAGATAGCAATAACAAGCGTTATGATGAAGCTACCTAAGATCATCTGATGGCGTTTATTTAACTGCGGATAAGACGGTTTTTCTTGACCTTCTAGAGGACACGGAACACCTATCATCATAGATTTGCTTGGATCTTTGTATACTTTTTGGGAGTAGCTCCAAACATGGTGAAAACCAATAAAAACGAATGGAATGAAAATAGCAAAACGTAACCAAACGCCTGAATATTGAGGCAATTCAGCAATTTGTTGAGCTATCAATACTGTGAATGGGTTAAATGCTGATACACCATAACCGATACCATAACCCGCTACAATCATACCTACTGCTGTCATTGCATCTAAACGCATCGCCTTACAAAGGCCAACTAGGATTAATACAAATGGAATGTATTCACCCGCTGTACCGATTGCACTCGACGCAAGTGCAAAACAAAATACAACCATGAAAACAAGGCGCTGTGGTTTAGTACCATGCTTTTCTAAAAGACGACCAATCAATGCGTCAACAGTACCTGTTGCACGCGCGATTGCGAGAACGCCCCCCACAATTAATACAAAGAAAATTACATCTTGCGCTGCAGCAAAAGCGCGAGGAATAGAAGTTAATAGATCCCATGGTGTGAGATAAGTTTTGTCTGTAACTTGTGCATAAGTACCTGCCACAACCATTTGTCGACCTGAGTCAGTCGTACTTGTTTCAAAAAAACCCTGTGGCACAACCCAGGTTGCAAATAACGCCACAACCATCATGCCCAATAACAAAATCAAGGTATGGGGTACTTTTAAATTACCCATTTACACGCTCCTATTCTTATAAATCTTAGACTCACTGGTAGTCTGGAGCGCGCATGATAACTAAATAAGCGCCATTATTCACCTTCAAGATGTCAACAAATGAAAACAAGAATTGTAGATATCTAGTTTGAGTAAGCTTGCTCTGCTATGTGGGTACGATTCCTACCAGCTTCTTTGGCACTATAAAGTGCTTTATCAGCCTGCTTTAAAACAGCATCTATGTCTTCACTAAAATTAGGCCAACGAGATATACCTATCGAAGTCGTTACGCTTCCCACTTGCTGAAACTTAAAGTTAGCGATGCTAAGCCGAAGCCTCTCAGCGATTCTGTATGCGACATCTAGCTCTACATTTGGCAAGAAAATTAAAAATTCTTCTCCTCCTGAGCGACAAACAAGTTCTTGCTCTCGGGCGCAATTTTGCATAAGTGCAGCAAACTCTCTGATGACAATATCGCCGATATCGTGCCCGTAAGTATCATTTACTCGCTTAAAATGGTCTATATCTAGTGCAAGTACTGAAAATGCTTGTTCGTTTGCCAAAAAGTACGATATGGCATTCTCCATACCACGTCGGTTTAACAACTGAGTTAATTGATCTTTTTGTCTATCTTGATCAAGTCTTTGAATAGTTTGTTCAATTCGTTTGTGGCTTGATAAGAATGCTTGTTTTAGATAATCGGCTTCAAAATACCAAGTATTAATTTTATTGACGTCAAATTGACTATCAAGACCTTCTTCTTTTAATGCTTGAGCCAAGCTTGCTAATGGTTGAGCGATTTTAGTTCCAAACAAAAGAATAATAAGCAAAGTCATTACTATAAGAGGTAATGTGCTCAACAGGACATCAACGATAGTATTCCAAATTTTATCTAACGTAGCTGACTTATGGCTTTGTGAAACAATTCCCCAATTAGGTAACTTAGCTGGTGCGAATCCCGCTAGCATTTTCTGATTGTGAAGGTTGTCAGCAATCATGCTACCTGATATACCAGCCAAAACCGCATCTACTATCTGGTTATTTATGATCTTTTCACCAATTCTTGTTATATCTTTATGAAAGATAATATGACCATTTTGGTCGATAACGTACGTATGAGAGTCGTCATTATGATGGTGCTTATCGAGTATTTGATTGAGAATATTTTTTTCTTGAAGGTAAATAGCACCACCAACAAAACCTACAAATCTTTTTTGGCTATCAAACACTGGTGAAGTGATACTAACGATTAAATTTCCGACTGGAGATAAGAAAGGTTCTGAGATATACGTTTGTTGTCTAGTTAGCGGCTCTAGTGCTTTTTCGCCTTCAATATAAGTATTGACTAAGTTCAGAGATGAGGGAGAAACGGCACGCACTTTACCATGCTTATCAACAAAAATAGTTGAATTAAAACTATCTGTTTGTTTCAACAAACGCTCTAATTCAATTTGTAAAAGAGTCGGGTCATCATGATTGTTTTTTAAGGAATCAGAGGTGTATTCGAGCTGAGATAATACCGAACTCAAAAAAAGGTCCGTTACATTCGCTATTTTGCTCGCATAGATTCTATTTGCATCTAGGGTATCATTGACTATCAAGTCTTTTTGAACTTTATAAACCGCAAATAGCACATTTCCAAGTGTAAGAAGCACACCAAAGAAAGCCAGTATCAAAACTAAGCGTTTTAAGTCAAGTCGCCTGAAGGCACCAAAAACATTGACCAAATGAACCTCTAATGGTTAAAAGTATAAATATAAACCAAACATTAAAACTTACGTTTAGATATGAAATAAATGACTAATCCAAACGAGCTTTAAGTGTTAAATTTTATATCCCAATTATAGCAATAAAAAACATCAATAACCTTAGAATTTGACTCGGGTATCATTTTATTTATTAGTAATATAGCAGTCGTTTTTTTTATCTGACATCGGTATAATTTCTGTATATTAAATTGTGCTGATTTTTATGATTCGCAGTAAACTAAAAGCCCTCACTACTCATCTTACTGTTGCTTGTGTATTGCTCGCTACATTATGGCTACTTGTCAACGACAAGCATGTACTGATTATCGGGAATTCATTAATCCTAGTCTATGTTGTTTCCTCACTTGGTTTTTGTATGTTGCCCGAAAAAGAAAAAAGCAAGAAAAAGAAACACTAGCACCTAGACAAATATCATGAGGGCTAAAAAGTTCATCGCTTCTACTCAGTATTAATTCGAGCTAGAAACGTAACAAGCGGCTATACTTCTTAAAAAAATAATATGTTCAGGGTATGTTTTGAAGAAACTAAAACTTTTTGTATCAGCTACATTAATCTTCTTATTTGGTTTTGTAAGTGGTGTTTACACGTTACCCATCATGATGGCCCCACCTTCGCCCAGCATGCTAGAATTTGCCACTGCAACTTTAAATACAAAATATCAGGCAACAATCAAGGATTCATTGAGCGGCTCTGATTTTCTTCACTTCGGAGAAGGCACCTTCTCTCTTTCCGACAAAAATATCGTCTTTCAAGGCAAATTAGCTCCAGGTCCTGACTACCAGATTTATTTATCACCTACTTTTGTAGAAGACGAAGCTCAATTTCTTCAACATAAACAAAAAATGGTCAGAGTAGGAGAAGTAAAGTCATTCAATGGCTTTATATCTGCCGTACCGCAACATATAAAAATAAATGACTATTCGAATATTGTAATTTGGTGTGAGGCGTTTCAAGAATTTATTACTACTGCCAATTATAAATAATGCCAGGACAGTTTCATTTTTCAAAGTTGTTGGTTATTTACCCGGCTAAACATTTCTTTGCTTACAAACAAGAATGATTGATCTAGTTGTTTTTAAAACTGGTATCATACTGAATTAGTAAAATTTAATTTTGGAACATCCATGCACTCTTTCTCAAATCATGTACAGCTAGGCTATTATGGTGTTTTGCCATTTTTAGCATGTATATTTGGTAGTTTAATACTTGGCAGTAGTGAAGCATTGATCCAAGCATTTACATTCTATAGCCTCGGGATTTCAGCATTCTGTGCAGGCGTAATGTGGCGCCCTGGAGAACAAAGCATAACTCATGCTGTAATGGCCGTCTTACTTATTATTCCCTTTCCTCTTTTGACTTTTGCTGATACCACAATTACCTTAGCATATTTGGCTATTTGCTATCCATTAATTCTCCTTTTTGAGCGAGGTATGACAGCATGGCAGTCTTATCATAAGGATTACCATAAAATGCGTTTTATATTGACTTCAGTGTTATTTGTAAGTCACTTGTTCATGATCGCACAACAAATTGAACTTTCTAGCAACATTTAAGCATCAAATCTGCTATATGTAGTATGTAGTATGTAGTATGTAGTATGTAGCTTATATTAGATGTAGCAGATGAAGTTTAAATATTTTTTATGCACTTATAATAATTATCACTTTATGCTTAGCTTTTTTACTTTTAAAGAAACCTGGCGTCTACATTGATGCATTTGAAGAATTGTTTTGGTTTTCTTGTACTGGTTTTTTAATCGGTTATGGCGCGCAGTATGTTAGTAATCGCTTTTTAGTCGCCGCCTGGGCAATGTACTGTGTTGGACTATTTCTTGATGTACTCAATGACATTTTAAGCAAGGATACGCTTTCTCTGTTGGTCGCTGATACATTACTCAAAAAGGTTGGCTTGATCTTAACCTGTGTACTGCTTTACAACGTAATTCATCACGAAAGAAAAACCATAACAAGCTTAATAACAAGATCAAACGGCGTAAAATACTTGAAGAAAAACTGAGCTTTGAAGCAAATCATGATCACCTGACCCAACTCGGAAACCGAAAATCTTGCTTTGAAAACTTTACTTCTTTGAGTAAAAACCATCCCTTTTTACTCTATTTTGATCTAGATAATTTTAAAACTGCGAATGATAAATATGGCCATCAAACTGGTGATGAAGTACTAATCTTGATTTCAAACACCTTAAAATGTGAGTTTGGCAATGATAACTGTTTTAGGCTTGGCGGAGATGAATTTGTTGTTTTTAGCAAAAACCAACCTGAAAACATTGAAGTGTTAAGGCACAAGTTATCAAAACAAATATTTGAGTTTGGTGTGGGAGTAAGTATTGGCTTGGCGCAAATAACTTCTGAAGAATCGCCAGATGAAATTATGCACCGTGCCGACTCAGTCATGTATTATGACAAATCACATAAAATAATTCGTCAAACACCAAGAACTTAGTGTACTTAATTTCTGGCGCTTTTTAGATCATGCTGATAGTCTAGTTCTAATTTCTATTTGTGAGGGAATCGCTGTGTTCGGTAACTTTTTCAATAATCAACAGCAAGAACAAGAACTTCAAGCATTACGCCAACAAGTACAGCTATTACAGCAAGAGAACGAAAAGCTTGAATCTGAGAATAATAACCTGAATGAATTACTAGTAGAAACTCAGGCTCAGCTCAATGAAAACACCGACAACCAACTACTCCAGTGTGCTTTTAATGGTTTATCTCAAGTGAAAGATATCAGAGAAACCGTTAGTCAAAGTTTTTCATCAATAGAACAAGAAAGCCAGTCTATCAACAATATAGATTCAATTTTCCAAACATCCGAAAAATCTTTGTCAAATATTTTATCGGGTATGGATGGTCTGACCGAAAATATGGCAACTATGACAACCAATATTTCGGGCTTGTCTCAAATGGCCGATAACATCAATACTTTCGTTACTACTATTTCTAAAATTTCTGACCAAACTAATTTATTGGCACTTAATGCTGCCATTGAAGCTGCGCGCGCTGGTGAGGCTGGTCGTGGCTTTAGCGTTGTGGCTGATGAGGTTCGCGCACTTGCTAACAATACAAATGAGTCTGCAAATGAAGTATCAGATCTAGTTAAACAAATCATGGATACAACACAGCAAACAGTTAACGCAGTAAATGTTATTCAAAACTCAAACAACGATTTATCAGAAAGTATTGCACAATTGAATGACGATTACTCGAGCATTGTAGGTAGCTGTGGCTCAATGAAAAATACTATTGTGGATGCAACTTCGCAAACGTTTTTCCAAGCTGTGAAGTTAGACTACGTAGTGTGGAAATCTGACGTCTACAATCATCTTATCGGCCTTAATAAACAATCAATTTCTTCATTTGCTGATAACGCAAGCTGCCGCTTAGGGGCTTGGCTTAACTCAGAAGGTCAGAAAAAATTTGGTGACTTAAGTGCATTCAAACGACTTGCCAACCCTCACAAACAGGTTCATACAAGTGGTGTTGAAGCAATGAAATTATTTGCTCAAGGAAACAAACAAGGATGTATTCAAAAGCTCAATCAAATGGAACAAGCATCTGCTGAGGTTATGTCTTTGCTAGCTGAATTAGCGAGAAAGGCATAAGTCTTTTTCCTTCCTCCGGTATGAAGTAATGGACCTCGTATATTAGGATTATAAATTATATAATTGCGCCATTGTTATTTATACATTGTAGCTATGAAACTAAATAAACAGTGGCGTATCCTGACAGTCGGTGATGGCGATCTAAGTTTTTCCCACTCACTCTCTTTACAATTTCCTCACTCACAACTTATTGCCAGCGTATACGATTCCGAAGCAGTATTACTCGATAAATACAAAAATAACGCATACAGTTCTTTAAAACAAAAACAAGTAAAGATACTGACAGAATTTGATGTCACTGAGCCTCGTTCTTGGCGTAGGATTTCTAGCCTAAGTGTGGATGTGGTAATATTTCAATTCCCTTTGATACCTGCATTCTCTGATTTTGATGATTTTAAACAGCAAAGTCTGTCGGTAAACACCTTAAACAGACGTTTATTAAGGCTATACATATATTTCGCGCATAAATACGTACTTGACCCTGCAGGTCCGATGTTATGTTTTATTACCTCAAAAGATGTAAAACCTTATTGTGAGTGGGACTTAGAGTCCTCACTGACAAAGGGCTTAGGTATTAACTATCTTGGTCAAAGTATATTTAATATCAATGACTTCCCTGGATATAAGATAAGAAATGTTGATAGAGATAAGCATGTGAAAGACACCAGTGGAATAAGTTATGTATGGTCAGCTAAAACAGCACCTGATGAATTACCCCATCTTCACCGACCTTCTTATCTTTTAGATAATCATTGCAGTTACTGTCGCGCAGGTCCTTTTCTTACAGACAAAGATAAACTAGCACATGAAAATTCTAAAAAGCATAAAAATATGAAAAAGCATCATGACGATTGGATGAAATATTTACACAACGAAACTTTGTAAGTAAATGTGATTGTTAGTGATTATTTATCTCTGATAAGAAAACAGTATGTTAAAAAAGTAGATACTCACCGTAAAAGCCATGAATAATGTATACATGCCTCTTGAGCATAGTGATATTCACGATTAGACTACGGCTCTGATTCAGTACGAGATAAAAAAACCAATGGCAAATAGAGATTTGCTCTTCGCGGTGGCTTGCTTGCTGTGTGCAATGATCACCATTCAATCCGGCGCATCTATTGCTAAGCAACTCTTCCCTTATGTTGGGCCTGAGGGCACCACGGCATATAGACTTGGTTTCTCTGCCCTTATTTTATGTCTTATTTTTAGACCATGGCGGCATGTACCAAAAAAATGGGGGCCAATTGTCGTCTACGGCCTTTGTCTAGGCGGAATGAATATTACTTTTTATTATGCAATAGAGCGTATACCTCTTGGAATTGGTGTTGCCCTTGAATTTACCGGTCCTCTTGCAGTTGCTTTATTCTCGTCAAAACGAAAACGTGACTATTTATGGGTTGTCTTTGCTATCGCGGGCATTGTACTGCTTCTCCCTGATATGAGTGCTCAAGAAGGGCTCGATCCAATTGGTGTTACTCTAGCCTTAATCGCAGGAGGGTTTTGGGCGGGGTATATTCTGTTCGGTAAAAAAACCGGTAATCAAAGCTCAGGGGGGGCAACCGTTGCGATTGGTATGGCGGTTTCAGCACTCGTGTTAGTGCCATACGGTGCAGCCTCACAAGGTGCTGCATTGTTGGACTGGAAGCTTATTCCTCTAGGTATTATGATTGGTATTTTATCAAGCGCACTACCTTATAGCTTAGAAATGGTTGCGCTTAGAAATATGCCTGCACAGGGCTTCAGTATCATGATGAGTTTAGAACCAGCCGTTGCCGCTGTAGCTGGACTTATCATCTTAGGTGAACTATTGACATTGTGGCAATGGTTTGCTGTTTTCATGATAATTATTGCCTCTGTAGGCAGTTCATTAGGTCACAAAGAGAAACACTAAATTGAAGGCTTTAATAGCAATTATCAATTCTTAGCTGTTAATTCTTGAAGATATAAAGCCGGATTAATCCCAGGCTTTATATCTTTTTAATAATCAATATCACTGGAAATTGGCATTATCTAAAAGATAATCTTCTGGCTTTGGCATGACCCAATTTTCTAGCCACTGCTCTTGCTCCCATAACACATGTAAAATCGCTGATATCGATTGATACTCGTGTGACTCATTCGGAAGTAGCACCAAACGGGCCTCTTTATCTAAACTGTATAAGGTTTGATATAACAACTCGGCTTGAAGTTTTGTCGCCTTACCATCATCTTTACCATGGATAATCAGAACCGGTACATTAATTCTATCCACAGAATTAAAAGCAGATACACCACTAAACAAAAGCGTATTTTGCCAATAAGCTTCGTCACTGTCTAAATACCCTTTGCTCGCCATAGTCACATTATATTGACCACTTCTTAAAATGCCTGAAGAAAAGTAATCTGTATTTGCCAATGCAAGTGAAGCAAGCGTTGCACCCGCTCCATGACCAGCAATTGATATTTTGCCAATTTCAGCAAGCCCTTTTGCAAATAACGCATCTGTTGCTGCTTTAAAGCTAGACTTTAAATCTGTCATAAATTCAGAACTTGAAGCTGCACTTTTTAAACTTGGCATACTCGGGTTTTCTAGAATTGCGATACCTTTTGCGACATAAGCCACCATATCTTTGTGGTTGCTTGTAACAAACTCGCCTTTCTTGTTGTAAATATCATCACCTAACCAAAACAGCACTGGTAAGCTACCTTGAGTTGCATCGTAATTGTTTGGTAAATATAGGTTTGCTGTTAACGTTTGACCATCAGCGCGACGGTATTGCAACTGCTCTTTTTTCACACCAATAAAACCTTCTATTGGGTGCGTATTTCTCGTTAATTGCTCCAAGGTATTAAAGGTCAAATCACTGATAAAAAAGTTAGTAGGCTGAAGCTGAGTCTCTTTAGTCAATAGAAAGCGCATACCTTCATCATCAAGAAGTGCAATCAAAGACTCAGAGAATTCAGGCTGAGATTGCCACACAGTAGACTTGCTGTTTGTTTTCGCATCGAAACGTTCAAGTAACTGAATAACCGAATCACCTTGAATTTGCTGGCTATGCACAAACAAATATCGACCACCAACTACTTTAAGTGCCTCAGTGCCTAAATCATTTCTTTGTTTGATAAATTTATGCCAAGTTTGTGATGTTCCCTCTTGCGCGAATGTTTTGAATTCAACACGACGTTGATCTGCATCTCTTGGAGTAATAATACTTTGTCTACGTTTGTTACCATCAAGCGACTTCTCTGTCAGCAACGCTAAACTGTCGTTAAACCAATCTATCTTCTCAAGTTTCCAGTCTAATGTTGCAAAAGCCTGAGGCGCTTTACGAAACGGTGCACTGACTGAAAACAAGTTATCTGAACCATCAGGTTTAGCTTCTGCCCATAAAACCGTAGCGCCTTTATCCAAACGCCACTGAAACTTATGCTTATGTAAAACTTGAGATTCAGAAGTTTCAACAAGAGGGCTTACAGCTAATTCATATAAAGCATGACCAGTCATCCCCCAAACCTGCCAAACGTTAGCAAGGTTTTCAAGCGGTCTATCTGTGGTAATAGGATCATCAATCATATTGACGATCAAGTTGGTTGAATCTGGAGATACATTAAAATGATTTAAAAAGGTTGGTTGACCAATCGGTTTTGCAAGTCCGCTTAAGCTGATTTTAATAAGTTGGCCTTGTGCAAAAAATTTAAACTGTTCGGTAATCGGATCGGGTTTAATTTCTAAAGAAGCCAACTGTTCATTCTCATCAAGCTGGTTTGTTTCTTTGTCTGGCTCAGATAGCGGCATTTGTAGTGTAGTACTTGCAATTAGAGCATTTTGAGGCGTTTCGATAACGTCTTCCACTGGTCGAAAATGCTCAGTAATAACCAAGCCTTCTTGATTAGGAATGATAATATGTTGCTCTTTCTTGGGCTCAACGGGCTCTTCTAGTAATGGTTTGCCATGATTCACAGCAATATTAACCACAAACCCAGTACTATCTGGTAACCATTGATAAGGAGAAGTTGTTAAGAAACCATTTAAAGTCGATTGAGTTACTTGCTCCAACCGTCTGGTTTTAACATCATAAACCCAAAGTGTTGCAGAATTGACTCGCTCTAAGATAAGACTTAGATAGCGACTATTCGCAGACCATTGCACGTCTCTAATCTCTCCGTCAGGAAGGTTATTCACGCTAAGCACAGAACCAGAAATAACATGACGTATTTCAATATCGGCATAACGCTTTAGAGATACTCGTGAATAATTATAAGGGTTAAAGTCGATTCCAAATAAAGAAAGTTGCGGCTGTATTTGTTTCGTTGAACCTATCGTATGCTGTGACAACTCAACAAGCCAATCATTGTCTGGGCTCATCAAAATATCAGGTGAAGATTGCACTTCGACCAAGCGCGCAAACTCTTCCGTTGGTGTCTTGAATCCGATCGTGTTGGCATTCGCAAAGGCTTCAGATGCTATTAGCAATGTAGCGAAAAAAGCACCAAATACAGACGATATTGTGCGATTCATACTATTCCCCTAATCAATTAGTAGCGAAATAATATACTTAAATCATTAAAATTGCAGCTATTTACGTAACTTTGAATAATTCACGACCTACCTAAGATTTTAGAAAAGTTAAAATAACTGAACGAGTAGAATGTGTTTCATTTTTGCAGTACAACGTCGAGTTTTTAAGTAAATTCAGGTAGACTTCGCGCCTCAAAAATTAACATCTAAGAGAGTACAATGAGCAAACGTGTTTTAGTAATTGGTTATGTGTGGCCTGAACCAAACTCTTCAGCGGCCGGCACACATATGATGTCTTTACTGAAGACGTTTCGAAATCAAAACTGGCAGGTTGAATTTGCTACGCCCTCACAACCAACTGAGCATATGATTGATCTTAATGATTTTGGGATCAGCAGTCAGGAAATTACTTTAAATTGTTCAAGCTTTGATGATTATATAACACGCTATAATCCCGATATTGTCATGTTTGACCGCTTTATGATGGAAGAGCAATTTGGTTGGCGGGTTGATAAATTTGCTCCTAAAGCACTTAAGATCTTAGATACTGAAGATCTACAGTGCCTGAGACAAGCAAGACATACCGCACACAAAAGTAAACGAGATTTTACCTTAGCAGATCTACAAAGTGACATTGCCAAACGCGAGATTGCCGCTATCTTACGTTGTGATTTAAGTTTAATCATCTCAAGTTATGAAATGTCATTGCTCGAATCATATTTCAAAGTTGATTTAAGCTTATGCCATCACCTACCGTTTATGGTTAATCTAAACACATTGCCAAATTCGTTACCTAAATTTGAACAAAGGTCGCATTTTATGACCATAGGAAACTTTCGACATGCTCCAAATTGGGATGCAGTTTTATATCTTCAAGAAATCTGGCCATTGATAAAAAAACAGCTGCCTGATGTCCAACTGCATATTTATGGCTCTTACCCACCTCCGAAAGCTACGGCACTAAATAACCCAAAAACTGGTTTTTTAATTAAAGGTTGGGCTGAAGATGCCAATCATGTTATGCAAAACGCCAAAGTGTGTTTAGCCCCCCTTAGATTTGGTGCGGGGATCAAAGGAAAGCTTTTAGAAGCCATGATCAATCAGACTCCAAGTGTCACAACTGACATAGGCGCTGAAGGTATGACAAAACAAGGCCTAGCATGGCCTGGAAAAATCGCCAATAATGCAGAAGAGTTTGCAAATGCTGCAGTCGAACTTTACAAGCAACAAACTCAATTTGAACAAAGTACTGATAACGCGAGTCAACTTCTCAAAGAATTCTACGACCAAGAGAAATTAGGGCCAAAACTGATCAACAAAATACATACTATTTTGGCGAATTTAGATGCACACAGAATGAATAATTTTACAGGGCAAATGCTTAAACATCACACCATGAAGAGTACACAATATATGGCCCAATGGATTGAAGCAAAAAACCAAAAATAATTCCTAATAAATTGCTAGACATAACACCAAAATTGATTAGAATTCGCTCCGTTTCTAACAAAGCATACCTGTTAGGTTAACTTCAGCTATAGTTAACCTAATATTTACTTTTACCACCCTCATTTGGTCTAAACACTTGAACACAGCTAGTTTTACGCAGAAAAGAAAGTTTATAGTTAAGCTTGGCAAAATGCTGCACAAATACGGTACACCAGCCTACCGTCTTGAAGCTCATTTAATGGAAGTCGCAACTCACCTAAACTTAAAGTCGTCTTTCGTTATGTCACCAACTTCAGTCACCTTTGTGATATGGACAGATGGTCACGAAGAAGAATATACCCATGTTGCTCGTGTTGAACCAGGTGATCATGATTTGGGTTCACTGGCAGACACAGATGACGTAGTAACCCGTATGCTGGCTGGAGAATTAACCATTGAAGAAGCCGATGCAAATCTTGAAACCATAGATACAAGCAAAAACCCGTTTAATAACTGGTTTACTGGTTTTGCTTTTATGGTTTCTGGTGCAGCTTTTGCGATGCTAATGGGCACCAGTTGGAATGATGTTTTATGGTCAGGTTTGATTTCACTTATCGTGTTTGTATTTGTACTCTGGTCAACCCGCTCGAAACGTGTAACCCATATGTTGGAGCCGCTGGTTGCCATCGCAGCCGCAATAGCAGCATGTGCAGTAAGTAGCTACATTGACCCAGGTGTAAACATCCGGCTCGTGGTTTTATCATCGATCATTGTATTCATTCCAGGCCTCGCTTTGGCCCTGGGATTTGCCGAGTTATCGGCAAGACATTTAGTATCTGGCACAGCACGTGTAATGGACGCCGTCATGCTTCTATTTAAACTTTATTTCGGTGCGTTTCTCGGAATTAGTATTGGTTTTGCACTCTTTGGGCAAACTGACTTTATTCAACCAGAGGCATTACCAAAATGGACAGCGTGGTTAGCGATATTACTATTATGTAGTAGCTTAATTATCATATTTAGGACCAAACTAAAGCATGCTAGTTGGTCGATTGCTTCAGGCTTCATCGCCTATGCAGCAAGTATTAGCGCAGCGGTTTACTTTGACTACAGTATAGGTGCATTCGTTGGTGCATTTGCTGTTGGCGTTTTTAGTAATTTATTTAACCGAATGGTGAATGCCCCCGCTTCAATTGTGGCGATGCAAGGGCTTATTGTGCTAGTTCCTGGTTCAAAAACATACATTGGCTTGAACTCCTTAATTGAGGGCCAAAGTTTCGTGAACGCAGACCAAATTGGCCAACAAACATTTTTGATCTTCATGTCACTGGTTGCTGGATTAATTTTCGCAAACGTGGCGCTGCCACCAAAGAAAAGCCTCTAATATTTTATACAAGCACTGGCTGCATAAGTTATCGCCTTTCAAATATTAAAAGCTCTGTCTTAAAGGCTGAGCTTTTAATATTCTCATAGCCCTATCAATCGCAAATTATCCTTTTTGAACTTTATCTATAGTGTTCAAAGTGTTGGCTCTTCTTTTGGTAAGGTAATTGGTATGTTTGAAGTACACATTGAAGAATGTTATTCAATTCTACGTTTTCATCCTAATCGTACAGACATATTACCATCCAAATAACACGATTGATCAATATTCAATGAATACGTAGTTGCCAACAATCAACATTGACTTCGGTTTGACATCTCTATTCTTTAAGCAAGTTTAGTTGATTATTAATTGTGAATTTACAATTTAATATTTTAAAAAAACATAAATAAACTTAATTTAAATATAATAATAAGCAAAAATATCATTAATTTAATCTTAAAAATTAAATAATCACGAATATTCATTTGGTTTCAAGATTTCCTTCTAATCAAGCATTAACTTATTAAAACATTGCAGACCACATGCAATTGTTAATCAAATGCTTTCAAGGGGAATCAAAGCATGAAAATAAATAATAAAAAGCCGCTCGCTGTTTTAATCAGCAGCATTCTTATGGCATCAACAGCAGGTTTTAGTTCATCGACTTTAGCACAAGGCGCACAAACAGATGAAGTTGAAGTCATCCAAGTCAGAGGCATTAGGGGCAGTGTTGTCAAATCAATCAACGCTAAGCGCTACGCGAACTCCATTGTCGACGCTGTATCTTCTGAAGATATCGGTAAATTTCCTGATCAAAACGTAGCGGAGTCGTTACAACGTATAACGGGTGTTTCAATGAGCCGTAACTTCGGTGAAGGGGAGCGTATTAGCATTCGAGGAACGTCGGAAAACCAAAACAGAACATTGCTTAATGGGCAAGCTGTCGGTTCGGCCGATTGGTGGGTAGACTCATCAGCAAGCCGTGGTTTTAACTATACAATGCTCCCTTCTGAAATTGTGTCAGGTTTAGAAGTTTATAAATCACCAGAAGCCGATATTGATGAGGGCTCAATCGGTGGTACTGTGATTGTAAAAACTCGCAAACCTCTTGATTTAGATGAAAATAAAATTGCTGGCTCAGTTATTATGCAGCACAGTGAGGTGTCTGGTGAAACAGATCCACAACTTGCTGGGTTATATAGCTGGAAAAATGATGAAGAATCAATTGGTGCATTAATCTCTGTATTTAGACAAGAACGTAACCTGCGACGCGATGGTATTGAAGCTTGGAGTTGGACACATCGTAATGAGACGCTTGAAGATGGTACTGTCGTAGAAAACGTTTATACGCCTGGTGGCGGTGGTTCTGCCATGTTTACGCAAGATCGTGTTAGAACTGGTTTTAATTTAACGCTTCAATATCGCCCTTCGGATAACATGGACGTTACTTTTAACGCATTAAATTCGGCATTAGAAGCAAATAATGCAAATCAAAACTTCTTATGGCTACCTGGTTATGGTGATTCAAAATATCAATCTTTAGATATTATTGACCATGCCAAAGTAGGTAAGTTCGCGCAAGCTGGTACACTTGGTTTATCTCCAGATGGCAATAATATCTTAGACGAAACTAAAATTCGTAACTCGAAGCTTAAGACTAATTCTTATGATCTTAAGCTAGTTCATGATGGGGAAATCTGGAGATCAAGTTATCACATTGGTGTAACTGAGGGTTCTGGTGGTACTCAAACAGACAGAAGTGTAGGCTGGGAAGGTAATGCAATACATACTTACAATGCGAAAAATATTGAAAGCATTGAAACTAGCTATGCAAAAGATCCTGCTGACGGAAAACACTGGAATTTAGGATTCTTACGTTATGACTCAAATGATGCTTTAGATAAAGAGTATTATGGTCAAACTGACTTTGAACGTGCCATCGATGTTGCTGTGTTCAGTAAGATCAAAATGGGGGTCAAATATCGCGACCACAAACGTGAAAACGTTCGCCTTCGCTCACAAACGCGTACTGATTTAAACTGGAACCTAGCGGATTATTCTTTTGCTGCACCGAGTGATTTCTTATCAGGTATCGGCACATCTGGCACCTTAAAAGATTATGCCATGACTGACTTAGCTAAAACCAGAGCAGCGGGTGATGCATTATCTTGGCAATACGATTACCTTTATGACAGCAACTTCGCAATCACTGAAAAAATCTTGGCAAGTTATATCAAGGCCGACATTGATGCTGACGGAATGCGTGGTAATTTAGGTGTTCGTCTTGTTGAAACTAAACAAACAACAGGTGCTTATGTAGGCCCAGCTGATGCAAAGGTTTGGCAAGAAGAAGATAAGAGCTATTTTGATATTCTTCCAAGTATTAACCTTGCTGTAGATATTGAAGAAGACATGATCTTACGCTTCAGCGCTGCACGTGTTATGACTCGCCCTGATTATGCAGCAATGACAAATGCAACCACGTACAACACAGAAACACGTGTAGGTACGGGTGGTAACTCAAATATAGACCCTTATCGCGCAACACAGTTTGACGTAGGTTATGAGTGGTACTTCTCTGACGCTGGTATTTTCTCTTCGGCCCTTTTCTATAAAGATTTACAATCAACACTTGGCGAAAATACCCAAACAGAAACATTTGATAACGTTGAAATCGAGATCAGCCGTCCTATTAATGGCCCAGCAGGTACTCTGAAAGGTATCGAGTTAGGCTATCAAACTGAGTTGGCTGAAGGTTTTGGTATTGCTGCAAACTATACGTTTGTAGATGGTGAGTCAAAAGATCTTGAAGGTAATGACATTCTTATCCCAGGCATTTCAGAACATACTTTCAACTTCAGCACTTACTACGAAAATGAGACTTACAGCGGTCGAATTTCATATAACTATCGTACGGGTTATGACACTGGCCGAGCATGGCCAGGTTATCAAGATGCATATGGTCAAATTGATGCCTCATTTAATTACAACATCAATGAGAATATTACCGCTGTTTTCGAAGTGATAAATTTAACAGATGAGCACACTTTCAGTTACCAAGAAGAAGGTGTGAAGCAAGCGCTAACAGGTGTTTACAAAGACGGTAGACGCTTTATGGCTGGTTTGCGTTTTAGTTTTTAAGTCATTTCAGCTAACACAGGTATGACTTAAAAGTTTGGGCAAGCTCGCTTGCCCAAACAAGGTGCTAAGCCCGGAGCACAACCTAAAGCTGGTGTACGAAAGTACATCGGCTTTATTTTTTAAGTATTCATTAATATTGGTAAGAATTTATGAAAATACAACAAAAACCCGCACCATATAGATCCCATAAACTATACAAGACCAGTGATTTCATGTCATAGTTGAGTCTTTGCTTTTATTCAGATTCATCTCAACTTCGTTAAGATAGGTATTCATCTCGTATTTATGGACTTTATGCGTTTAACAGGACCATTACTGCTATTACTTATCTGTTTTTCAAAGCAAAGTTTTGCCGATTTATTCAGCGCGACGCAACACTATCAACAAAAAAATTACTCCCTTGCTCATTCAGAGTTCCTTGAACTCAGTCAATTTGGCAATACTGATGCCATGTACAACTTGGCAGTTATGTCATTGCATGGACAAGGCACGACTAAAAGTTTACCTAAAGCTTATGCATGGTTTTTACTTGCCAGTGACTTTGGTTTAATGGATGCAAAACAAACAGCTGAATTAGTAAAACAGCAATACCCTGATAAGCAGGTGCTAAAAGACATGTATTTAGCACTCAAATTGCAATATGGCTTTAATGTTATTTCTGAAAAGTTTTATCCAAATTCATTCAATAAGAGTAAGTTAGTCTTAAACAAAGTGAGAGACCATAAACCCAATTATCCCGAGCAAGCAATTAAACAAGGTGTAGAAGGTTGGGTATGGGTAGAATTTGATATCGACGAGAGTGGCGCAGTCACTGACATAAGTTTAATTGCCGCACATCCAAAACATATCTTTTCGACCGAATTAATTAATGCAGTAAGCCTTTGGCGCTATGACACTGACATACCAATCAAAAGTCGTTCGCTTACATATCACTTCACAACGTTTAAAGGCAAACAATATAAAACGGCATTTCAGAATCAAAAAAAACAATATAAACAATCAATTAGTGAGCACATAGACGCTGCAGAAAAAGGTAACAGCGAAGTACAATTTTATATCTCTCAATGGTTACAGTCGAGTGAATACAATGCCAGCCAACTTTTGAAATATCACTGGCAAGATGAACAAGCTGCACAAAGCTTATTATTTGCTTCGGCAAAAAATAGTTTCCCGTTGGCACAGTACAAGCTTGCAACTAGCTTGCTAAATAATAATATCCAAGACTCAGACAGAAAAGTGGCCATAAACTGGTTACGAGTTGCAGCTCAAAAAAATAGTTTACCTGCACTTTATCGATTAGGAACATTGTTTGCTGATAAAAAGAACCCAGAATACAGTCCAAACCGCGCATTAAATTATTTCAAACAAGCAGCTGAACAAGGTCACTTTAGAGCAATAAAAGAAATGTGTTTATTACTTAAAACCATGCCAAATCAGCAAGAAGCCCTAAAACAATGTTTAGAAGCAGGGTTAGACATAGATAACGAACACCCCACGCTTTTACTGTTAAGAGCACAAACCCTGACGAATAAAACCTTGTCTATGAAATACGCCAAACAGGCACTCAATGCCGCTCAAGATAGAGACTGGTCTACAAAAGCAATCTCAGCATTTATTCAGCGCCTTTAACACTTTTATGAAGCACAATATCCATTTCAATATCATCAATACGATTAAATAAAATTTGTTGCCCATCTTGACTGGTCGTTAAAGCAAGCGGCGTATTGATATCGTAAAGGTAAGTTCCAAGCTCCTTCAATAAGTTAACTTCTCCGGTTTTATTCACATACTTATAGAGAGACAACTTATGTCCCGATCTAATAACAAAATACGCACCATGTTCGTGAAGTACTGGCAGATATAAAGCAAACGAAGCCGTCAACTGAGGCTCATCAAAATAGGCAGTAAGTCTTGGGAGAAGATACGACTTCAAATCTTCAGAAAATTGCGTAAATGTAATATTCCGCTCTCTTAATGGCGGCCACTTTTGAGGTGTCTTTAATAATTTATTGCCAGAATCAAGTAAGTCGTATTGCCAGTTTAATGGTTGGCCATTTTCATCAGAACTCGTAAAGAATAATGAATGGCTATCTTTAGCCCAATAAACATTCCTAAGTGACTTAAATTCTGTTGCAATTTTTACCGCAGACTTAGCAAATAAATTTATTACTAACAGTTTGTTAGACTCCGTCATCAAAGCTAAGTACTGGTTGTCCGGTGAGAAAAGTAATGAGCTCGCTAATTCATTGTTTTCGAGTGTATAAGCAAGCTCAGCATTTGCTCTTAGCTTATTCCTTACCCACACTTCAGAGCTAAGGCTTTGTTGAGTTTGCATTGACACAAATGCATAATAGTTACCATCGCGCGATACACTCGGGCTAACATCAAGCCGTGTAGCTGAACTAATTGGTACCAAGTTTTTATTACTATTTGAGTTATCAAATCTATATACACTGAGTTGTGCATATCCTTCAGAATGCGCGAGTGAATGACTTGCTTTGCTAAATGCTAAATCACCAATCAGACTAGCATTTGCCGTTATCGGCAGTGCTGAATTTCTAGTTGTGTTTTGAATCAATAATTTACCTTGAACAGTGATGAATTGATCTGGCTGATACCATAACGCGAGTGACGCATTGGAGCTACTAAATACACTATTTTTAGTTTTTGGGTTTTCTAATGTCTGGGTGACTAAATTATATCCGTCCCGTTTTTTTGATTTTAATAATAACTTCGTTGATCCTGGGAGTACGTCAATAATCTCGCCACTTACATCTGGATATTGATGAACATCAACTATGTTCAATTGTTGATCAAGCTCATATGATTCAACGATGAGATTATTTATCTTTTGGGTGCTGAAAGCGATGTGATTGTTACTCAGCCAATATAGCTTTCTTGGACCATAGCCAAGCTCACAATCAAAGAGTTTTTTCTCTCTTTCTAAGCGCCACATTTCTATGGTTTGATCCACAGCTATAGCACGGACCTCACACTTGAATGGATCAAAACGATAGTAAGCGAGCCACTTTCCATCTGGCGACCAAACCGGTGCTTCTTCACTATAACTACTGCTTTTTAAACTATGAACGATTTTGCTCTGACTGTCGTATACGGCCAAATCAAATTGTGACTGGTTTTCACCTAAATGACTGAATGCCAAATAGCGTCCATTAGGAGAATAACGTAAGTACACTTCGAGACCTGGAGCAGATGTTAATCTAGACTCATATTTAAATGGACTTTGTTGCATTACAGGCTCATTTAAATAACTAACGACCACTGATATCAAAACACCAAAGAGGCAACCAAATAATAGCCAATTTACGGGCCTATTCATTCGTGGCGCAATAAGTTTTTCTTTTATGCTGGGTGGTTCAGAGATTGACGCGACAAGCTGATAACCTTCTCGCGGAATAGTTTTTATAAACTTAGCTGCCGCTTTGTTGTCTTTTAGTGTTTTTCTAAGTTGCGCGATTAACTGTGAAACAGAGTTATCACTGACTAAAGTATTCGGCCATAACTTTTCAATGATAGTATCACGACTTACACAGTGACCTTGATGTTGGATCAATAGCAACAACAAAGCTAACTGCTTAGCCTCAATTGCTTGCCATTGTCCTGAAATTTTTATTTTCAGTGCAGCAGGTTCAACTAAGACATCATTCACTAAAATCCGTGACGACTGCAAAATTTAAAAATACCTTATTCTGTGGTCTTACCGTAAAGTAATGGTTAAATTCGTTATAAAAGCGTATATTGTTTCTCATAATACACACTCAGTATTGAACCCCATACAACTATTTTTGAGTTTGGTTTTTCTTGAGGTTTGCATAAATGACAAATAAAAATACAAAATCTCTCATTATCTTAAGTTTATTTTGCACTCAAGTTGCCGCTAACTCCTCTAAAAAAGACAATGAAAATCTCTTAGAAACCATTCAAATTAGAGGCTTTCATGACAGCGTTGTCAAATCTTTAAGTTATAAACGTTTAAATGATCAAATAAGCGACACCATCAGCGCCCAAGAAATAGGCAAGTTTCCTGATAAGAATGTGGCTGAAGCGCTTCAAAGAATCACCGGGATTTCACTATCTCGTGTTCAAGGAGAAGGAGAACGGATCGGGGTTCGTGGTACTACGCCAGAGCAAAATAGAACCTTTTTGAATGGCCAATATTTAGCTTCGGCAGATTGGTGGATTTCCTCTCAACCAAACCGCGGGTTCAACTTTACTTTACTACCTGCAGACATCGTTTCTTCATTAGAAGTTTATAAAACGCCTCAGGCAAACCAAGATGAAGGCTCTTTAGGTGGCAGTATCAATATTAAGACGCTCGATCCTCTCTATACAGATAACGATCTAGCTCTGATAAGTACACAGCTACAGTACAATGACTTATCTAATGAATTTGACCCGCAAATAAGTACTGTTTTTAACTGGAAAAACAACAATCAAGATTTAGCACTTTTATTTACAGCGAGCCGTTTAAAACGTTCATTAAGGCGCGACGGGCTTGAATCTTGGGGCTGGCATGAAAGAAATTTTAATAAAATTCGGGAAAATCAATATACAAGCAGTATCGATGAGCAGGCTGACCTAAAAAGTATTTGGACGCCTGGCGGTGGTGGATCAGCAGTATTTCAACAACAGCGTATCTTAACCACGCTAACTTCTGGTATTTCATATATTCTGAACCCACATTGGCAATTTAAAAGCCATCTTCTTTATTCACAATTAGAAGCCGACAACTCAAATCAAAACTTTTTATGGCAACCTGCAATTGTTTTAAACAACAGCGGTACACTTACAAACCCAAAATTCATTGATAATACCCTAGTATACGGCGAATACAGTAAGTTAGACGATGCGGAATTTAACACCAGCATGGAAGCCATTTGGCGAAAATCGCAAATTGATACCAGTAGTATTCAACTTGAATTGAGCCAATCAATCCCTAGATGGCAAAATCAGTTTCGATTCGGTTTCACCCATGGTGGCGGTGGTACCAGTGAGGATTTTACGTCACAGTTTTCTGCAAATACCGACTATTCGGTTAGTACCGAACAACACAGAAATATTATTGCGAATTATGCTGTGTCTCCTTTAGATGCCGCCCAATGGCGTTTAACTGAGGCAAGAAAAGATGCACAGGATGCAACAGACTCTTTAAGTTATCTTCAAGCTGACTTTAATTATGAGCTGATGCATAAAGCCCTTTCTGATCTGCAATTTGGCATTAAACTTAAACAACATAATCGTGAATTTACTAGATTACGATCGCTTGACGGTGGGCTCGATGGTTTATCCGGTGCAATTAATACCAATTTATCAGAGCATCCTGATGCATTTGTTGATAACTACCTATCGCAAATTGGCAACCATGAAACTCTAAAACTTTACAGCTTTGTTAATATTTCAAGTCTCAGTCAGGTATTTTCACCCCTCCCTTTTAAACAAGAAGTAGAAACAGCAAGCCGTTTTGACATTGAGGAACAATCGCTAGCCGGTTACCTTAAACTCCTTCTTGAAGGTGATAGTTATCGCGCAAATATAGGCGTAAGAATCGTTAATACTTGGCAAGATGCATCAGCCTTTAAACAGACTGACTCGCAAAACAGTAACGGCTTTCAATGGTTAACTGACGAAAAGAGTTACACAGATATTCTACCAAGCGCAAATGTAAAATTTGACTTAGATGACGACTTAATTGCCCGCTTCTCTGTTGCGCGTGTGATGTCTCGCGCTCAATTTCATCACTTGATGCCTTCAACCAACTATAATGTGACTCAAGCGCAAGGCCAAGGGGGTAATCCAAATTTAGACCCATACCGTGCTACTCAATTTGATGCTGGTTTGGAGTGGTATTTTGAAGAAAGCGCACTGGCCTCACTAGCTATATTTAATAAAGACGTTGAGTCGTTCATCGAGTTTAAAAGGCAACAAGAAACGCATGAAGGCATTATCATGTCGATAGACAGGCCTATAAATGGTAATGGTGGAAGCGTTAGAGGCTTAGAACTTAGTTATCAACAGCATCTATTTAATGGTTTTGGTATTATCGCTAACTACACGTTTGTTGATGGAAGCCGAACTCAGCATTTAACAGAAACCTCAGCACTTATCCCAGGTACATCAAAGCACAGCTTTAATGTTACTTCATATTATGAGAATCACTGGTTGAGTATTCGTTTTGCTTACAATTACCGAACCAAATTTGCCACAGGCCTGGGTGAGGTAACCATGGATGATTATGGTCAGCTAGATGGTAATGTAACAATTTCAATCAATGATAAGGTAGATATCGTTTTCGAATTCATTAACTTAAATAATGAGATTTCGTATACCTATGAAAGAAATCAGTTCGCACCTACAGGGGTTTATGCAAACGGCAGACGTTTTTACTTTGGTGCACGTTATCAGTTTTAATTTAATATTTTTTATTCTCGCTTAATCGCAAACACTGGAAATCACTGTTTGTGACTATAAAATAGCGCAAAAAACTGAACAACAAGGTCACATAATGAAGTTAATAAAATCAGCTATTGCACTTGCAGTGGGTTTAGTTACCTCATCTGCTTTTGCGAATGACACAATAACAATCGAAGATATTCCTAAAATCCAATCTGTAGGCCAAACCGCAGTTGACCCTGAAGGTGAGCTAGTAGCTTTTACACGCTCAGTACCAAGAGAACTTTACATTGATGCTAATGGCACAAACTACTCTGAGCTTTATGTTGTTGACGACAATGGTGTTGAACGCCCTTTCATCACAGGTAAAGTCAGTGTTCGCAGTATTCAATGGTCTGCTGATGGTGACTTTATCTATTTTTTAACTAAGAAAAAAACAGATAAATTCACGTCTTTATACCGTATCGCTGCCAACGGTGGTGAGTCACAGAAAGTGTTATCGTTAAACGGCACTTCAATCTCTAGCTACAAGCTAAACCCTAATGGCAAACAAGTTGCCATCTTAGCCATGCCTGCTAAAGATAAGACTGAAAAAGAACTTAAAAAGCTTGGCTTTATGGCTGAAGTTTATGAGTTAGGCCTAAAAAACAAACAACTACACCTTGTTGATTTAGTGCAATCTGAAAAAGCGCTTAAACCTACTGCTGTAGAAATTGAAGGCTACGTGAGCGACATTAACTTTTCTGATGAAGGTGATAAGCTACTTGTTAAAACTCAGCCTACAGCACTGATTGATGACAAATACATGAAGTCACAGTGGCACATTATGGATGTAGCTTCGCAGAAAATTACCACGTCTTTCAAAACTGAAGGCAAATTAGGTGCGGCTGAATTCTCATATGAAGGTGATTATGTGGCCATTCTTGGTGCAGAAGATAAACACGACCCTGCGACTGGTCGTCTATATCTGGGTAATGCCAAGACAGGTGAAATTGAAGAGTGGATCCCGAACTTTATGGGCCACATTGGTGATTTCGAGTGGGCTAACCGCCGTAACACATTAAACTTTGTTGCGAACGTGGGCGCTGAAAGCTTTATTGGCCAGATCAAAGTTGGCTCTAACAAGTATAAGAAGATCGTTAAAGAAGGCAAACTGATTGCCTCTAACCTATCGGTATCTGATTCAGACAAGACCATCGTTCTTCGTGGTAACACTGACAAGCACCCGAACGAAGTTTTCATGCTTCGCGGTAAAAAGACAAAACGCCTGTCAGATTCAAATGATTGGTTAAATGATAAACGCTTTGCTAAACAAGCAAATATTTCATTCAAAGCGCGTGATGGTGTAGAGATAGGCGGCGTATTAATTTACCCACTTGATTACCAAGAAGGTAAGCGCTACCCACTGATCATGGCGGTTCACGGCGGCCCTGAAAGCCATGATAAAGACGGTTGGTTAACAAGCTACTCTGATCCAGGTCAAATGGGTGCAGCCCGAGGTTATGCTGTTTTCTACCCAAACTATCGCGGTTCAACTGGTAAAGGCGTTGATTACTCTAAACTTGGTCAAGGCGACTACGCAGGCAAAGAGTTTGACGATCTAGTTGATATGAAAAACCACTTAGTTGAAATGGGCCTTGTTGATAGCAAACGCGTTGGTATTACAGGTGGATCATACGGTGGTTATGCATCTGCTTGGGGGGCGACTAAACTGACTGAACACTTCGCGGCAAGTGTTATGTTTGTTGGTGTGACAAACCAGCTATCTAAATTTGGTACAACTGACATTTCTAATGAAATGTACCTTGTACACGCTCGTTCATATCCTTGGGAAAAATGGCAGTGGTATTTAGAGCGCAGCCCTATTTACTGGGCTGGTCAATCTGAAACTCCATTACTCATTATGCACGGTAAAGACGATCCACGAGTTCACCCGGCACAGTCAATGGAATTATACCGTTACATGAAAGTACAAGGTAAAGATGTGCGCCTAATTTACTATCCAGGCGAAGGCCATGGTAACCGTAAAGTAGCTGCTCAATATGACTACAGCATTCGATTAATGCGTTGGATGGATAACTATCTAATCGATGGTAAGAAAACAATGCCAACTTACGAAATCGATCATGCTGCAAATTTAAAAGCAGCAAAAGAAGCTAAAAAATAACTAGTTTTCAAGAGTAACTAAAAGCCACCAGTTTTGGTGGCTTTTTTTCTTAATTGCATCCGACCAAGTTTACCAAGATGAAAAAAATACATTAACGAATACTGTTGTAATAAAGTTTTAATGCGTATAATTTATATTCAATTTTTAAAAATGACATGGAGTCGTATCAATGAAAATTTCTCGTCTAGTTTTACCATTTGCAACTGCTGCCGTTTTAGCGGGTTGTTCTGCTACAGGTCCACATCTAAAAAGCTCAATATCAGAGGGTGTTGCGGGCATTGAAGCACGTTTACCTTATGCTAACTATTCAAACTACTTTGGCTATGTAGACTCATCTGTTAAGCCTGAAGGTAAATATAAAGGAAAAGATACCTATTATCTTTACGCTTGGGTGCCTGCTGCAGTAGATGAAATCGGTGTATCAATGATCTCACCAGCTGTTTCAAAACCTGAAGCGGCTGACTTTAAGCATGCTAACTTCACGCCTGGTATGCAAAAAGATGCAGATAAATTCTTTGATACTTATATTGTGTTTGATCGTTTAAATATCATCGACAATACACAAATCAAAAATGGTGGTAATGTGCTACAAAACTTAGGTCGAAATGACGATACATCTGAGTTACCAGCAAACCCAAGTGGTGCAAACTACAACTCTCTTCTTCGTAAAACAACGTCAATGAATAACCCTAGTGAAGCACTTGTTCGCGGTGTTTACCGCATCTCGTTCACGTCTTTTCGCTCTAACGTAGAGGGTTCATTTGAAGCAACCGTAGGTACAAATGTGCCAGGTGTTAAAATCGCGGCATCGCTTGAAGAGTTACATGAATTGGTAAATGGCAACAAGCTTTAAGCTTAGCCTTTACTGATGAGAAAAGGCCCTATTTGGGCCTTTTTGAATTTCTACCCAATCACTTTAAGCAAAACACACAAATTTTTCTTCACGATGTTTATTCAGCCCCAAGATGGTAATAAGCATTACCTGCTAAATACCTTTTATTATTAAGCTAACTCAACTCACCATGCTATTAAAAAAACAAAAATTAGAAGGAACACATGTTGTTCTCGAGCCCCTGAAAGTTTCGCATATCAAGGCCCTTCAAGAAGCTGTATTGGATGGAGAAGCATTTAATTTATGGTTTGCCAATGTACCAAGACCCGAAGATATGCAAAACTATGTAGAACAGGCAATTAAAGCGATGGAGCAAGGTAATATTGCTTATGCCGTGATCTCAAAACAAACCGGAAATTTAGTCGGTACGACTCGCTATTACAACGTCGATCATACAAACAAACGCGCTATGATTGGTTACACATGGTACGCTGACTTAGCGAAAAGGACATCTATAAACACTGAGGCAAAATTACTCTTACTTACGTATCTTTTTCAGGTCAGCAATGCCGTTGCTGTAGAGTTTAGAACACACTTTTTTAACCATACTTCTCGCGCTGCAATCGAAAGGCTAGGTGCAAAACAAGATGGTATTTTACGCAATCATCAAATTATGAAAGACGGTTCATATCGAGATACCGTGGTTTATTCAATAATCGCAAGTGAGTGGCCTGCTGTAAGAAATAATCTTCTGAATAAATTACAGAGAAAATAAAAGAGATAATATGTGAGACGAATCCGGCTCAACTCACGAAAAACTATACCAATCCTATTTATTTACTAATTGATTTTCTGGTAAGGAGAAATCGTTACCACCAAGGTGAAATTTATATGCATTTGTCTTAAATAGGGAGTTTTCAATACGGGGAGCGTCAGTTTTAAACCCTCAAAATAATTGAATATTCTTGAGGGTTGATAAAATTATGCTTTTTTAACGAACTTAGCCGTTACCATCATCTCACCAACTCCATCAACTTTACAGTCAAGTTCATGGTCTTTTTTATCTAGTACACGACGAATAAGCGCTTTAGTACCAATTTTGATCACCTGCGAGCTGCCTTTGATTTTAAGATCTTTTGCAACAGTCACCTTATCACCGTCATTAAGTACAGTACCGTTTGCATCTTTCACTTCAAATGCATCTTCATCCACTTCATTTGGGTTCCATTCGTGTGCGCATTCTGGACACACAAGGTTTATTTGATCTTCGTAGACGTATTCAGAGC